>ERZ827043.162-NODE-162-length-85400-cov-7.586795_pt1 | contig 85400 bp, 74 predicted proteins | sample MGYA00519923_ERZ827043 | MGnify/ENA primary metagenome ERZ827043 (study PRJEB31778, sample SAMEA3449251) | human gut metagenome | biome: human gut; feature: human-associated habitat; material: faeces | place: United Kingdom | collected 2010/2012 ... | reverse complement strand
ATGGGCTCCATGTAGACATGGAGCACTACAGCCTGTTTAAAAATCCAAGCTGTTTAGTAAAGACAAGTGTACAGCGGGGGAGTGCGAGGGGGGGAAGCCCCCGCTTTAAATTTGTATCATAGCCATCAAAAACGACTGAAAAACTGATTTATCAGTTGTATCAGGCTTTTTGATGAGCGTAGCGAGATTTTTTGTGAAAATTTATTTTTACAAAAAGTCTCTGACTTTTTGTACGCTGAGGGGCTCCATGTTTACCATGGAGCCCAAATGTTTTCAGTCTTCGGATATGTGTATCTCGCAGATGAGGAAATCCTTAATGTCGTTTTACTCGGCAAAATCGGTGACGGGTTTGACCATTGAGCGGACAACTCCGATCTCGTGCATAGCGACTCCTTAATTTATAATGGGCATTGCAAACCGCTTTGCTTACAGCGCTGCACGCTGCTCCGGTGTCATTCGGTACTGCGGCTTGACATGGTAAGCAATCTCGGCGTACTGGCGTGCCCGCTCTCGCAGCGAAAAATTCCCGTTCTGGCTGCACCAGACATAAAGCTCGTGAATAATAAGGTCAGTCGCAATACGCGACAGGAGCTCAGGCGGCTCCTCCGTCTCGATTATCCCGTTTTTAGCGCAGTTTTTTGCGAGCGTGGCAAACAGATCGTCAAGTGCGTGTACCGCATCCCTTATTCCCTGAGGCGACTCAAACTGCATGATAAACAGCCTGCTTGTCAGCTTCGGCCCAAAATCGAGAGCAATGAATATAAACCGTTCAAACAGCTGCCAGATGCGCTCAAAATCGTTCTCGGCGTCCGCAAAGCGACGAAATCCCTCGTCATCATTTTGCTGCGGCTTTGAAACGACATAATCGAGTATACCCCGCTTTCCCTTGAACATCGTGTAAAACACCGACCTCGAGACATTTGCCTTCTCGCATATTTCATTGACACTAACGCTATCGTAGCCTTCCGACTTGAACAGCTCAATTGCGCATTTTGCTATGTTTTCCTTGACTTTGTGCGACAAATCCTGCAAAAAAACCCACCCGCCAAACTGTTCGTGTTTTAAAAACATTTTAGACTATTTGTTTTCGATTGTCAACTAATCGACGAAGTTTATTCTCAAATTTTTTGCAATAATTTTGTGAGATTTGTCGAATTTGCGGCATGTATATTGACTATTTTGAACAAAAAAGTTACTCTGCGCTCAGGAGCTGATATTTAATTCACAAGCAAAGTGTAACAGGATCAAAAAATCAGGAGGTTGCTAACTATGACAAAAGATCAAAAGATCGCAAAACTCGGTAAGGTGATCACCGACCGTGCCACAGTCCTTCTCGGCAAGGACAAGATCACACCCGAATCCCCGGAATATCTTGGCATCAATTCCGCATTGAAGTACACCGCATACAAGTATGACCAGAAGATGGCCGATGATATACTCGACATCTGCCTGACCATGAAAAAGCGCGTACCGCTGACCATCGAGCAGCTGGCCGCAAAAAACCCCCAGTTTGACAGAGAGTACCTTGAGAAGGCCATGCAGGCCGTAAGCGAGAGCGGTCTTGTCGAGTTCCACTGGGAAAATCTCGACGGCAAGAACCCAAATCATGAGAAGCGCTGGGTGCTGGATATGTTCGTTCCCGGCAGCGCAGAGATCATGATGATAAACCCCGAGCAGTCGGATATGTACCCCGAGACTGCCGACTTCTTCGAGCGTATGGCATATCTGCCTCTGGCGGGCATCACCGAGCTGGTACCTCCCGGAGGAGCCGGCATCGGCATGCATGTTATTCCCGTTGAGAAGGCCATTCCCGCAGAAAGCAAGTCCCTTCCGATCGAGCATCTCAGCCACTGGCTGAAGAAGTACGAGGGTCATATCGGCGTTTCCGTATGCTCCTGCCGTAAGCAGCAGCGCATCCGCGGCGAGGGCTCGGGCGATATTGAAGGCGAATGGTGCATCGGCGTCGGCGATTTTGCAGACTACTGCCGTGAGACAAACCATGGCCGTGACATAACCTATGAAGAGGCTATGGAGATCCTCCAGAAGGCCGAGGACAAGGGCTATGTGCATCAGATAACCAACATCGACGGCGAGAACAAGATATTCGGTATCTGCAACTGCGCCGTAGGCGTCTGCAACGCACTGCGCACCTCGCAGCTGTTCAATACCCCGAATCTTTCCGCTTCCGCCTACACCGCAGAGACCGATCCCGAAAAGTGTGTCGCATGCGGCAAATGTGTCGAGACCTGCCCGGCAGGCGCCGTCCGCCTCGGTCAGAAGCTCTGCACCAAGGAAGGTCCCATCGAGTATCCACGCCACGAGCTGCCCGACGACACCAAGTGGGGCGAGGATCACTGGAACAAGAATTACAAAAACGAGAACGGCTCTATCCAGACTTGGCCCACCGGTACCGCACCCTGCAAGGTCGCATGCCCGGCTCACATTGCTATTCAGGGCTACATAAAGATGGCTGCAGACGGACGCTATGCCGACGCTCTCAAGCTCATAAAGAAGGATAACCCCTTCCCGGCAGTCTGCGGAAGCATCTGCCGCAAGTATTGCGAGGACGCATGCACCCGCGGTACCGTTGACGAGCCTCTTGCAATTGATGAGATCAAGAAGTTCATCGCCGAGCAGGATATGAAGGCCGAGCATCGCTATGTGCCGCCTATGGTGTCCTGCACCCATGAGAAATTCGATCAGAAGATCGCAATTATCGGCGCAGGCCCTGCCGGTATGTCCTGCGCATACTTCCTCGCAATCGAGGGCTACAGCCCCGTCGTATTCGAGAAGGAAGCCGTCCCCGGCGGTATGCTCGTAAACGGCATCCCGTCTTTCCGTATCGGCAAGGATGTCGTCAAGTCCGAGATCGATGTTCTGCGTGAGATGGGCGTTGAGTTCCGCTGCGGCGTAGAGGTCGGCAAGGATGTCACCATCCAGCAGCTGCGTGACGAGGGCTTCAAGGCGTTCTATGTTGCTGTCGGCCTGCAGAAGGCCGCCAAGCTGAATATCCCCGGCGAAGAGCTCAAGGGCGTTCTCGGCGGTCTTGACTTCCTGCGCTCGGTCAACAGCGGCAAGACCAAGAAGCTTACCGGCGATGTCGTCGTCATCGGCGGCGGCAACGCAGCGATCGATGTTGCCCGTGCGGCTCGTCGCCTGACAAGCGGCAGTGTCAATATGTACTGCCTTGAAAAGGACGAGGAAATGCCCACCGTTCCCGACGAGAAGAATGCCGGCCTTGCCGACGGAGTCGTCATCAATAATTCGTGGGCACCCAAGGCCGTTATCGGCGAAAACGGCAAGGTCACTGCCATTGAGCTGATGCGCTGCACCTCCGTGCGGGACGAAAACGGCAGATTTGCACCCGTCTATGATGAGAACGAGACCATCACGGTTCCCTGCTCCAATGTTTTGGTCGCTATCGGCCAGCGCTCCGAGTACGGTTCCGTCCTTGCAGGCACCAAGGCAGAGACTGCCGACGGCAGCCTCATCGGTCATGACGCCGTCACCTTCCAGACCGAGGAAGACGACATTTTCGTCGGCGGCGACTGCGCTACCGGCCCGAAGTACACCATCGATGCTATCGCATCCGGTCGTGAGGGTGCGGTATCGATCCACCGCTTCGTAAATGTTGGCCAGACGCTGACCATCCACCGCAACCTGCGTGAGTTCAAGGAGCTGGACAAGGAGAACATCACTCTGCCCGCCGAGAAGTACAAGAAGCCCGCAAGATGCGAGGTCGCCATCGACAAGAAGAAGGTCCTCACCATGCAGGACGACCGTGTAACCTTCACCGAGGAGCAGATCAAGTCCGAGGCTTCCCGCTGCCTGAGCTGCGGCCGCAGCGTTGTTGACCCGAACAAGTGCATCGGCTGCGGTATTTGCACCACAAAGTGCGAATTTGACGCAATCCACCTCAAGCGCAACCGTCCGCAGAACAGCAAGATGATCCCTGCTGAGGACAAATTCAAGGCAATAGCACCGTACGCCGCAAAGCGTCAGGTCAAGATAATCAAAAAGCAGCTTTCCGGCAAATAATATTTCCCGGAGCAAGGTCAAAGGTGCAGGAGAGATCCGCACCTTTGACGCTAATTAAGACATTTTTGACGATAGAAAGGACTGTCATGCACGAGCTAAGCATTGTGACCTATGTTATAGAACAGGTCAATAAAATTGCAAAAGAAAATTCGCTTACCGATATTCAGTCTGTAACGCTGGAGTTTGGCGAGGTTTCCGGCATCGTTCCGGAGTATCTGGCCGACTGCTGGAATTGGTATGCAAAGAAAACTCCGCTTATTGAGCACACCGAATTCAAATACGAGATCATCCCCGCCATAACATGGTGCGACAACTGCAAGAGCACCTATCCCACGCTCGAATACGGCAAGACATGTCCCCATTGCGGAAGCGGAAACACATGGCTTCAGCAAGGTCAGGAAATGAATATTAAGGAGATAGTCGCCTGCTGAACAGGCGGCGTGATATTGGTATGGGACAGTATAAGGTTTATGAAATAAAGCAAAATATTTTTAAGGCAAACGATGATGCGGCCGATGTGCTTCGTGCCGAGATGAAGCAGAATAAATGCTTCATGCTCAATCTCATGTCGTCACCCGGCAGCGGCAAAACGACTACGCTCACCCGGACCATCGAGCAGCTGTGCGGGCAGATGAATATCGGCATCATGGAAGCCGATATCGATTCCGATGTTGACGCCGAACGCATTTCCGATACCGGCGTCAAAAAGGTCATCCAACTGCATACCGGCGGAATGTGTCACCTTGATGCGGATATGAGCCGTCAGGGACTTGAGCAGATGGGCATGGATGACCTCGATCTCGTTGTGCTCGAAAATGTCGGTAATCTTGTGTGCCCGGCAGAGTTCGATACTGGGGCAGCCAAAAACGCAATGATCCTTTCCGTTCCGGAAGGACATGACAAGCCCCTGAAGTATCCGCTCATATTCCAGGTCTGCGATGCACTTATCATAAACAAGATAGATGTTTTGCCGTATTTTGATTTTGACATGGATAAGGTCGTCGAGTTCGCCAGAATGCGCAATCCCAACATTAAAATTTTCCCCATCAGCGCCAAGACCGGAGAGGGTGTCGAGGCGTGGTGCGACTGGCTGCGTGAGCAGACGGCACAGTGGAATTCTTAAGCTCTGATAAAAAATACAACGATACCTATTGCAATCCGCAACGAAAGTGTTAATATTATAACATCCCAAACAGTCTGAAAATAACAGGGAGATTGTTTCTGATGATGAACGGAGAAAAAACATGAAAGATTTAAAGCATCTGCTGTATTTTGAAAACCTCCTTCAAGAGGCCCAAAATGAGCTAATCCTGCAGGCGCAGGGCGAGGGAAAGGTATGCGTGGCATACACCTGCGAAAATGTTCCCGAGCCGCTGCTGAACCTTCCCGGCGCTTTTTCCGTGCGGCTTCGTGCTCCCCGCACCGGATCCATGGAAATGGGTACATACTATCTGACCAGCTTCCTTTGCGAGTATTCGAGAGCACTGCTTGAAAGAGCCATCGAGGGCGGCTTCAACTTTGCCGACTGCATCATCACTCCAGATGGATGCACCATGATGAATCGCTGCGTCGAAAACATGGAGCTTCTCAAAACGATGGACAAAGAAAAGTTCTTCTATGAGTACATGGAGATACCCATGAAGGCCGACGACAACGGCCTTAATCTCTACACGCTCCAGTGCAAAAATCACATTCTGAAGCCGCTCGGTGAGACTTTCGGCATTGACACCTCCGATGCCGCCATTCGCAAGTCGGTTGCCGAACACAACCGTGTGTGCGAGCTCATCCGTGCCATCGGCGACTTCCGCAAAGAGGAAAAACCGAGGATCACCGGCTATGAGTATCATATTATCACGCTGGCGACCTATGCCGCTCCGAAGCATCTTATCATCGACAAGCTCGAGGAAACTCTTGAAGAGCTCAAGAGCCGTGAGCCTGATGAAAACAACGGCTTCCGTGCCCGTGTTGCCATCGTAGGCTCCGAGATCGACGATGTGGACTTTATAAGACTCGTTGAAGAATGCGGTGCGTATGTATGCATCGACCGCTTCTGCTACGGCTCGCTGCCCGGCAGAAATCCGATAGTCCTCAATGACGAGGAAGATGCGCTTACGCAGGTTTGCCGTCACTACATGAATTCGATACAGTGCCCGAGATATATGGACACCGCAAAAATGAATGCGCGTCGTGCATATGTCAACGACCTTGCCAAGGAATATAATGCCGAGGGCATTATCTACGAGCAGATCAAATTCTGCGACCCTTGGGCTTACGAAAGAATGATGGGCTCGCATATTCTTCATGATGAGTATCACTATCCCGTGCTGTCCATCGATCGTCCGTACAATGTCGGCGCAAGCATCGGCCAGCTGCGTACCCGTGTTCAGGCGTTCGTCGAAAGCCTTGAAATCAAAAAGATCAACGGAGGTGTTAAGTAATGTCTGACAAGCGAATTGGTACAAAAAACTTTGGCAAAGTGTATCTTAAGGGCAAGCGTTACAGAAGCCACCGTGAGTGGCGAGGCGTCGTCGATACGCTTTATGATTACTCCAGATGGCTTTACAACTGGTTTAATATGTTCAGAATAGTCCTTTCAAAGCCCCGCAATATCAAGGCTATGTTCCGTTATCGATGGATGTCCAGTTATCTGGCCGTCCCCATGATGGTCGACCGTCACACTCAGGGCTTGCGAGGCGAGCACCTGCGTATCTGCCACGCCGAGCAGGACATCATTATCGAAGATGTCGCAAAGCTGCTCGACAAGCTCTTCCGAGGCGACCGCCGTATCGGCAATGACACCGAGTTTTCAAAGAAGGTCGTGCTGCTCGACGAAAACGAGATGCAGTCTGTCATGATGGGCTTCCCGACCGTTGTTCCCCTCAGCCGTGAGATCGCTTCCACCTACATTCCGGTCCTCCTCAACCAGCGTGCGGCGATACACTACATTGATGTTGCACAGGAATACGGTCTTGCGGGCGATGTCTGCCCGATGCCCGAGGCTGAAGCCGGAGTATCCATTGATGACGATGCGCCCATCCTCGGCTGCTGTGCAGTGCAGTGCAACACCACCTGTGACGGCTCGCTCCTGAGTAACGGCGTTATCTCTAAGCGTTTGGAGTTTGAGGACGGTATTCCCGTCTTTCAGCTGGCAACTCCTTTGCGCCACACGAACGAGGATGTTCAGGATTACGCTGCACAGGAAATTCGCAATGCCATCGCTTTCATCGAGGAGCACACCGGCGAGAAGTGGGATTGGACGCATTATTTTGAGTGCGCAAAGCGTGTAAACTACGCAACAAAGTGCCGCCTTGAGTGGCTTGAAATGAGCAAGACCCCGTACCCGCAGGTCTTCGGCTCAAATCTCGCACTTTATACCGAGACCAACTACATGGCTATAAGCGGCAGACTCCCCGTATTTGAGGAGACCGACCGCAAGATCATGAAGCTTGCCGAAAAGGCGTTCAAGAAAAAGAAGATGGCAGCAAACGAATACCGCCACAGAGCCATCGTATGGGGCGTTCAGTCGCATTACTACATGGACTTCCTCGTGTGGCTGCTCAACTGCTGGGGGATTGTTCCTCTTACCGATATGCTGTCAATGGACAACACAGATATGATCGCCGAGGTGGATACACCCGAAAACCGTGAGCAGGCGATATATGATATAGCAAAGCTCACCGAAAGAATGATCATGCGTAACCGTACACATGGCGGCTACAGGGTATTGCTTGACGATCTCTGGAAGTTCGTTGAAGAGTTCAATGCCGATATGGTCATACTTTGGGAGCACATGAGCTGCAAGGCTCTCGACGGTATGCACGGCTTGTTTGAACAGAGAGCCCGTGAGCTCGGCATCAATCTTGTATGGGTCTCTCATGACCTGTTTGACCCGCGTGTTGTCTCCCGTCAGGGCGTTCGCGACCAGATAAACACATATATGCGCACGGTCATGGGCGAGGAGCCGGTTGACCCGACGCTTGAGGTCCTCCCCGATGAGGAATCATGGTAATTGAAAGGAGAAAATGTAAAATGTCCAAGCTTTGCACCGTCGTAAAAAAACTGTCGCTTGCCGGCACCGCATTTTTCGTCGTTACCTTTGCGGCCTATTACTTCAATCTTGACATGAAGCTCACCGCTGCCATGGAGCCTGTGCTCAACTACTTCTATGACAGGGTTGACCGTGACCAGCATCTGTGATACAACCTGAATAAAAAACTTCCAAAGAGGGGGAGCCTTCCTGATGAAGCCTCCCCCTCAGTGTTTCAAAAAAGTCCTGTGACTTTTTTGCACGCCGGCACGCCAGATCCTTTGACGGTAAAAAAACAGCTTCCCCGAAGGGAAGCTGTTTGGCTGTTTAATTACTTGTTCTTGTTCTTTATGTACTCGTCAATGCCCTTTGCGCCTGCTTTGCCTGCGCCCATTGCGAGAATGACGGTTGCAGCGCCGGTAACGGCGTCGCCGCCTGCGAACACGCCCTCACGAGCGGTCTGACCGTTTTCGTCGGCCTCGATGCCGCCCTTGCGGGTGAAGGTCAGGCCCTGAGTGGTGTTGCGGATCAGGGGGTTGGGGCTGGTGCCGATAGCGATGATGACGGTGTCAACATCGAGCACCCAGTTGCTGCCCTCAATGGGGACGGGCTTTCTGCGGCCCTTCTCGTCGGGCTCACCGAGCTCCTGCTTAACAAGCTCAATGCCCTTGACATTGCCGTTCTCGTCGCCGATGATGGCAACGGGGTTGTTGAGCAGATTAAACTCAATGCCCTCGGCCTCTGCATGCTCGACCTCTTCCTTACGGGCGGGCAGCTCGTCTCTGCCGCGGCGGTAGGTGATGAAAACATGCTCGGCACCGAGACGCTTTGCCACACGGGATGCGTCCATTGCGACATTGCCTGCGCCGACGACGGCAACACGGTTGAAGTGCTTGATGGGCGTATCGTAATCGTCTCTGTAAGCCTTCATGAGGTTTACACGGGTAAGAAGCTCGTTAGCCGAGTATACGCCGAGGAGGTTCTCACCGGGGATGTGCAGGAACTGGGGCAGACCAGCGCCGGAGCCGATGAACACTGCCTCGAAGCCGTCCTCAAACAGCTCGTCAACGGTCTCGGACTTGCCGATGATGGCGTTGGTGATGATGTTAACGCCCATTGCCTTGAGGTTCTCGATCTCGGCAGCAACGATCTCCTTGGGGAGACGGAACTGCGGGATACCGTAAACGAGAACGCCGCCGGCCTTGTGGAAGGCCTCAAAAATGGTGACCTCGTAGCCGAGCTTACGCAGATCGCCTGCACAGGTAAGGCTGGACGGACCCGAGCCGACAACGGCGACCTTGTGGCCATTGGATTCGGGAGCTACGGGTGCGACCTTCTCGGCCTTGTTCATGTGGTAGTCTGCGACAAAGCGCTCAAGGCGGCCTATGCCGACGCTCTCACCCTTGATGCCGCGGACGCACTTGGACTCGCACTGCTTCTCCTGCGGGCAGACACGGCCGCAGACGGCGGGCAGGGAGTTGGTGGAGGTGATTATCTCATAAGCTGCATCGAAGTCGCCCTCTGCGACCTTTGCGATGAACTCGGGAATACGAACGGAAACGGGGCAGCCGGTGCGGCAGGGGGTGTTGTGGCAGTTAAGGCAGCGCTTTGCCTCGTCCATTGCCATCTCGGGAGTGTAGCCGAGAGCGACCTCGTCAAAATTGCCTGCACGGACCACGGGATCCTGCTCGGGCATCGGGTTTTTATCCATTCTCATATTAGCCATTGCGCTTACCTCCGGTCATATTGCAGATATGCTTTGCAGCCTCGTCCTGCTCGGGCTTATAGAAGGCTGCACGCTTGATCAGCGAGTCAAAATCGACCTCGTGTGCATCAAAGTCGGGACCGTCGACACAAGCAAACTTGGTCTCGCCGCCGACGATGACACGGCAGCCGCCGCACATGCCGGTGCCGTCGACCATGATCGGGTCGAGGGAGATGATGGTCTTGATGCCGTAGGGGCGGGTGACCTCTGCAAGGAACTTCATCATGATGTCCGGGCCGATGGCGATGACACGGTCAAACTGGGGTCTGCCCTCGGCGATATTAGCATCGATCTCCTGCTGCAGCAGAGCGGTGGTGAAGCCCTTGATGCCGTAAGAGCCGTCATCGGTGCAGATGATGGACTTGTTGGAAGCGGCCTTCATCTCGTCTTCAAGGATGACGATGTCCTTGCTGCGGAAGCCTGCGATAAAGGTGACATCGATGCCCTTCTCGTGCATTTCCTTAGCAATGGGGTATGCGATGGCGCAGCCGACGCCGCCGCCGACGACACAGACCTTCTTCAGGCCGTCCATCTCGGTAGCCTTGCCGAGCGGGCCGACGAAGTCGGTGATGTAGTCGCCTTCCTCAACGGTGTGGAGCATTTTAGTGGTGCGGCCTGCAGCCTGGACCATGACGGTGACGGTGCCCTTCTCACGGTCGTAGCCTGCAACGGAGACAGGGGTACGCTCGCCCTGCTCGTCAAGACGGAAGATGACGAACTGGCCGGCCTGCGCATGTCTCGCAACCAGCGGAGCTTCGATCTCGAACAGGCAGATGGTCTTTGCCTCGTTCAGAAATCTTTTAGTTACTACTTTGAACATTTTTTACTACCTCTTATCCATTTAATAATTATTTTGTTTTCACATTATTCGGATAACAGTCGTATTTTAATCTAATTGCACAGGAATGTCAACAGACCAAATGCATAAGTTTGTTTAAAAAGCCTTGAATTTCAAAGGTTTTTTAAACATGCTTGATTATTAATTAACTAAGAATTGCGCATGATCATGCTCAATTTGCGCATTTTTGCGTTTTGCCGTATAATGCTGTCGAGGTGAGGCACATGTCAGTTGAGAAATCAGGCTTCGGAGCATACACGCTCTATACGATAAAAAACGCCGCCGGAGCGAGTGTCAGCGTAACGGATCTCGGTGCGGCGGTGCAAAGCATCATCGTTCCCGACAGAAACGGTGTCTTGGGCGATGTCGTCCTCGGCTACGATACGCCGCAGGAATATCTCGATAACGACGGCTATTTCGGAGCCACCGTCGGCAGGTACGCAAACCGCATCGCCGGTGCGCAGTTTACGCTGAACGGCAATGTTTATAAGCTCACCGCAAACGAGGGTGCGAACACCCTGCACGGCGGTGTCGGATTTTCAAAGCGCCGCTTTGATTTGACCGCCGTCACCGAAAATTCCGTGCGCTTTGAGCTAACTGACCCTGACGGGGGCGACGGTTTCCCGGGAAATATCACGGTGAGCGTGGAGTATGAGTTCACCGACGATAACAGACTCGTCATAAGCTACACCGCCCGCAGCGACAAGGACACCGTACTCAATCTTACAAACCATAGTTATTTTAACCTTGCAGGCAGGGGAGATATTCTCTCGCACGAGCTTATGATAAATGCGGACAGTTACCTGTCCGTTGACGGTGAGCTCATCCCGACAGGCGAGGTGAGACCCGTTGACGGCACGCCTTTTGATTTCCGCACTCGCCGAGAAATCAAAAACGGATATTACGACCACTGCTTTGTGCTCAACGGCGAAAAATGTGCCGAGCTGTACGAGCCAGAGTGCGGCAGGATCATGCGTGTCACGACCGATATGCCCGCCGTCCAGTTTTACGCAGGCGGTGCAACCGGCACACGACATGGCAAAAACGGCGCAGTCTACGGCAAAAACTCCGCCCTGTGCTTAGAAACGCAGTTTTACCCCGATGCACCCAACCGCCCCGACTTCCCGACCGCCGTCCTCAAAGCAAATGATACCTACTCGCACCGCACGGTGTACGAGTTTGCGACAGATAACATGACGACGATAAAGATAGACGAATACGCATTCTCCGTCGATGTCGAAAAGACGAGGGAGTATTACAAAACGCACGCCCTGTGCGACTGCGCAAGCTGCCGCAATTTCTATGCGCAGGCGAGGGGAAAGCTCCCGAAGCTTAATGAGTTTTTGGAGCAGTTCGGCGCTGATATCTCACGCCCCGACGAAACATGGGGCGTCGAAGCGGACAACGGCGTCAACTATATAACTACCGACTATACCGTCTGCGGCAGGGTCGAGAAAATGGGTAAGTACGAGATAGACTTACACGACGAGCAATTTTTGAGCGTCGTCGTGACCGACGGCTTTACCTCTCCAAACGAGCAGACCGGCGAGTATTTTACCCTCTCCGTCGATAATATCTCGCTCCCGTGGGTCTTAAACGAGCCTTTCCCGAAGCCGATAAAGGCAACGGCACCGTCAAAGCTCAAGCGCTTTTTCGACAAAATCTTCGGATAAAATAAGCCTCCTTTTGCATCGGCAAAAGGAGGCTTTGCTATTAACTAATCAATCCAGCGCCAAGCCCCAGACTGTGTCACGGGGGAGAGCTTTGGCCTCGTAGGCTGCAATAAACGGAGTGCCGTAGCGGTCAGGGCGGCGTACAAGTGCGCTTTTTGCGCCGAGCTTACTGCAAAGCGCCGGAAGAAACTCCGGAGAGTCGTTCAGCACCTCTTTCACAAGCAGAACACCGTTATCCACATAGCCGCAGGCGATGCCGCCCTTGCAGCCGAACAGCCCGCCGCCGTATCTCTTGCACAGAGCTTCTTGAAACAGCATGTAGCCGTAATTTAGGTTTACATAATTATTGTCACGCAGAATATCCGCACGCTTGAAGGCGTACTCATCGGCAAAAAGCGGTGTTATTTCGGCGGCGCTGTCCGAGGGAAGCACCGTCTCGTACAGGCATCTTGTTGCGGTCTGAAATCCGCCGACACGCTCGTACCATGCATACAGCGACTCCTCGGCGGGAAGTGTGGTGCAAATTTCAATGCCGTTTTCCCAGCAGTACCTTTCGCAGGCTGAAATGAGCTTTGCGCCGATGCCGCAATTGCGGGCAGAAGGCTCAACGGCGACGGCGTAGATATACCCTAACTTTACCGGCGGCTTTTCTGGGCTCCAAAGCTCGGCGTCCAGAAGATACGCAGCGCCCAGAAGCTCACCGTCTGCCTCTGCGACAAGCCCGGTTCCCATCGACGGCAGTAGCTCAAAAAAGCGGTCAACGAGCTCCGGTGCATCACCGAAGGTCTCCATCCACAGGCGCTTGAGCGAGGGGATATCATCCTGCCGGTATTCGTTTATATTGATTGCGTAATACATATCATCTTGACCTTACGATGTATTTTATGAGTATCTCCTCGGGCTTATACGACAGCTTGGAGGTGCGCAGAGCAAGGTTGCCCATGTCATCTTCTCGGTTTACATAACGCACATCCGGGTGCTTTGCCATGACCATGCGGGCCATCTCACGGCAGAGCATGGTGTATGCTCCGTCAATGTCGGTGTAGGCCTTTTCAAAGTGGGTGCAGAAGGTGTCGGAGTTTATGACCTCACCGACGGTGAAGCCGACGAGCCTGCCGTCTGCGATGAGCATACCGCCCTCAAGACCCAGCTTGTCAAAGCTTTCAAAGCCACGGACTATGGCATCGTGCTCAAAGCCTATATCATCGGCAAGCCGGTCTTGCGACTGCCGCGTCCACTTATCGAGCATATCGAGGCAATCGGGGAGGCGGTCGGCCGTTATCGGCTCAAAGCTCCATTCGTGCTCGGCCTCAAAGCGGTTGCAGTAGTTGCGCTTTGCGTGCAAATGTCTGCCCGGGTATTCGGCGAGCTTGTCTATCTCGTAGATATAGTCTGAAAAATCCCTGTCCTCGGTGACTTCAAACTCATCGGGGTAGGCTTCGTTTATGAGAGGAAGGTGTTCCTCGCAAACGCCGCAGATGCGCAAGGGGAGAGCGTTCCTGTCGCATATGCCCTGCATAAATTCAAAGCTCGGACGGATATCTCCGCTGCCGACGGGGAAGGCGAAGAACAATTCGCCCTTTCTGTGCAGCAAAGTGACGAGCCTGTCGCCGCAGAGGGTGACAGACTGCTTAAAGCGCTTGTCCCACATGTAAACATTGCCGAAGCAGAAGTCGGCACTGCGGGAGTTTTCAATTTCAAAAAGCCTGTCAACGGCAGGCTTTAGGTCAAGTGTGATTGGCTTAAGAGAGTGCATCGGTCAATAGGTTTCCTTACAAATTCTTTTTATCTCGCTTCTTATCGAGCGCAGGTCGGCAAAGGTCTCGGGGCGCTTTGAAATATCCCTGAGCAGCGCCGAGGGGTGGTATATCGCAGTCATGCGGCGGCCGTTAATGTCAAACCACAGTCCGTGCTCACGGGTGATGCGAAAATCATCCCGAATGAGCGCAGTGGCGGAAATGCGGCCGAGACATATAATTATTTTGGGGTCTACGAGCTCTATCTGCTCTGCGAGCCACGGGTAGCAGGCATCCTGCTCCTCGTCACGGGGGTCACGGTTTCTCGGCGGGCGGCACTTTACGATGTTTGCGATGTACACCTTGCTGCGGTCAAGGTCTATCATCCTGAGCATATTGTCAAGCAGCTGCCCCGCCGGCCCCACAAAGGGTATGCCCTGCAGATCCTCCTGCTCACCCGGGCCTTCGCCGATGAGCATGACCTCGGCACGGTCGTTGCCGACACCGAACACCAAATTCGTCCGTGTTTTTCCGAGCTCGCAGCGCATGCAACCCAAACAATTGGCGTTCAGCTCCTCCATATTAGCACAGCGCATCAGCTTTCCTCCGAATACTTCGCAAGCTCCAGCAGGATCTCACGCTTGTTATTATCAGGGTATTCCATTACATAGTCGAGCAGGAATTTGAGCATCTCGCCAAGCTCCGGACCCTTGAGTCCAAGACTCAACAGATCGTCGCCCGAGACGGCAAGATGTTTGAGCGAAAAGCACTCGCCGCTTTTGAGCACGGCTTTGAACTCCTTTTCGCAGTTAAGTCCGTTTATAACATCGTAGGCGGCGACTGCGCAGGCTACGGAGTCGACCCCGTAGCGGCTCAAAAGCTTTTTCCAGCCTAACTTATCCGTCGGTGCTTCGCACTTTAGCATTTCCTCGGCATCGGCGCAGCAGCGCAGGGTGCGCCCATCGAGCCGAAGCTCCTCCAAAAATGCGTGCGCCGACGGGATATAGCCGTATTTTTGGAGCATTATACTGAATGTGACCCAACGGGTCAAGGGCTTGCGGGTCATGCTCGCAATGTCGGCATAATTGGGGCTTGCCCAGCCGTTTCCGGGTATGTAGCGCCTTAAAAGTCCGAACTTTATCGCAACGCCCAGCGTCTCGGGGCGGGTGGTGAGAAGTATCTTCTCAAGCTCATCACGCACACGCTCCGGCGCAAGCTCTGCGGCAAGGGGGGCGCACTCGAATATTGCGGCAACGGTCTCGTATTCTATTGTAAAGCCGAGACGGGCGGAAAAACGGAGTGCCCTGAACATTCGCAGCGCATCCTCGTTAAACCTGAGCATCGGGTCACCGACACAGCGTATCGTACGCTCACGGATCGCCTGTACGCCGTCAAAGGGGTCGGAGAGCATGCCGTCTGCCGAAAGGGCGATGGCGTTCATCGTAAAATCACGGCGACTGAGGTCGCTTATGAGTTCGGAAACGAAAGTTACCGACTCCGGCCTGCGGTGGTCACGGTAGCTGCCGTCGGTACGGAAGGTCGTGACTTCTGCGGAGCGGTTGCCGACCTTGACGGTGACGGTGCCGTGCTTTATGCCGGTGGGCTCCGAGCCCGGGAAAATGCTCATGACCTCCTCTGGCAGAGCACTCGTGCATATATCCCAGTCCTGCGGGGTAATGTCCATGAGCACATCACGGACGCAGCCGCCGACAAGATACGCCTGATGCGATCTTGCCTGCAGACCGAACAGTATTTGCCTGACATATTTGGGCGGGTTTATTTGTGGCATGAATAACACCTATAACAGTATATGAATATTAAACTACTTGTAAAGTCTCGATTACAGTATTATAATATCATTTGCAAAATGATACATCAATAAGAATTTGTAAATTAAAGATGCGGCAAAATCGCATTGATTGGAGATATTATGTCTGATTTTGATAAGTTTCTTAAAAAGGGCAGCAAGGGTCATCTTATAGGCATCGGCGGCGTTTCAATGTCTCCGCTTGCCGAGGTCCTGCATGACGCAGGGCTTGAGATAACCGGCTCTGACATCGCAGAGAGCGAGCGCACCTCAAATCTCCGTGGCAAGGGTATTGAGATCTTCATCGGCCACGATGCGGCGAACATCACCCCCGATACGCAGTTTGTCGTCAGAACTGCCGCCGCTCATGACGATAACCCCGAGGTCATAAGAGCGCATGAGATGGGCATCCCCGTGTTCGAGCGCACGCAGGCTTGGGGCGCCATAATGAAGGGGTATAAAAATGCCCTGTGCATTTCCGGCACGCACGGCAAGACCACGACCACTTCTATGTGCACTCACATTCTCATGGCGGCCGAGAAAGACCCCACCGTCATGATAGGCGGCACTCTGCCGCTTTTGCAGGCCGGCCACCGTGTCGGCAACGGCGACACCATCATCATGGAGTCGTGCGAGTATTATAATTCGTTTTTGCAGTTTTACCCCACGGTCGCCGTGATACTGAACATTGAGTCGGATCACCTCGACTTTTTCTCCGGCATCGAGGATATCAAGAAGAGCTTCCGTGCCTTTGCCGAGAATGTGCCGCATGACGGCTATGTCGTTGCAAACTACGACGATGAGAACACCATGGACGCTCTCAAGGGCATTGACCGCAATGTCGTGACCTTCGGTCTTACCTCCAAGGCGGATGTGTACGCAAAAAATGTTGTGCGCATAGGCTCGCTCACGAAGTTTGACATTATGTACAAGGGTAAGTACCTTGAGACGGCAAATATCCATGTCCCCGGCGAGCATAATCTCAAAAACGCACTGGCCGCAGCGGCCGCAAGCATTTGCCTCGGCATAAAGCCGACGGCGATAAAGTACGGCCTTGCGGGATTTTCCGGCGCCGGGCGGCGCTTTGAGTTCAAGGGCAAGTTTAACGGTGCGGATGTCTTTGACGACTACGCCCACCATCCGGGCGAGGTCAAGGCACTGCTTGACGCTGTTGAGCTTTTAGGCTACAAGCGCACCATCGTTATATTCCAGCCGCACACATACAGCCGCACAAAGGCGCTGTTTAACGACTTTGTCCGCCAGCTCAAGCGGCCGGATATCGTCTACCTTGCCGAGATATTTGCCGCCCGTGAGAAAAACACTCTCGGCATCAGCTCCAAGGACTTGGCGGATAATATAGACGGTGCAAGGTTTTACAAAACCTTCGGCGAGATAGTTCAAAGCCTGCGCGAGACGGCTCAGCCCGGTGACATTATACTCACCGTCGGAGCGGGCAATGTCTATAAGATCGGCGAGCAGCTTTTAGAGGACGATTACGAGTAATAAAACAACGATGCATGATCTCGGCATAACAATGCCGAGATTTTGCTGCCGAATCAAGACATACAAATGTGAAACGGAGAATACTATGGAAATACAGTGGCTTGGACATTCATGCTTTAAGATAAGCCATGACGGCTACAGCGTCGTCATTGACCCTTATGACCTCACGAATGCGCACTACCCGCCGCTCAAGGTCGATGCCGATGCGGTGCTCGTGAGTCATGAGCACAGGGGACACAACTACCGTGAGGGCGTGCGCCTTTCCGGCACGATTAAGCCCTGCCCGTACGAGGTGAGCGTCATTGACTGCTTTCACGACACGAGCTGGGGCTCATTAAGAGGCAAAAATAAGATACATATCATCAATTGGGACGGATACAAGCTCGTACACATGGGAGACCTCGGCAGTATGCTCACCGATAACGAGAAGGCCGAGCTTTTCGGAGCAGATGTCCTCATGATAGCCGCCGGCGGCTTCAGAGCCATGCCCAGCGATAAAACAAAGCCCCTCGCAGACGAAATTTTTGCAAATGTCGTAATCCCAATGCACTATGCGCATGACGGCTGCGGCAGCCGCAGGATGGAAAGGGTGGAGGCATTCACCGACCAGTACATGCCGCTTGACCTTGTGCGTTTTTACGATACCGACACCATAACCATCGACCATAACACGCCCCAGCAGGTGGCGGTGCTCAAGTACATGAGGTGATTGTTTACACAAATCCCTTGATTTATCGCTATCGGCGGTATATATTACACTAAGTTTTAAAATGATAAGCGTAGGGGGAAAGCCCGTGGGTAAAGCAAAGGAACAAAACTATCTGCACGGTGCGGCAATACTCACCGCCGGCGTTGTTATAATGAAGATCCTCGGTGCGATCTACAAGATCCCCATCGGAAACCTGCTCGGTGACGACGGGTACGGTCTGTTCATCTCGGCGTACAATGTCTACAGCGTGTTTCTGATGCTGGCGACGGCCGGCCTGCCGGTGGCATTGTCGAGAATGGTGAGCGAGGCTCACACGCAGGGCAGGCAGATGCAGGTGCGCCGCACCTTCTCTGTCGCATTGTGGACATTTTTCGCATTAGGCGCAATCAGCACGGCGATAATGTTCCTGTTTCCTGATTGGCTTGCCGGTATCCTGCATAATCCCGACACCGCACTGAGCATACGCACGCTTGCACCGGCGGTGCTTTTGGTGTGCCTCACCTCGGCGTTCAGGGGCTATGCGCAGGGACACGGAAACATGATACCCACGACCGTGGGTCAGGTGCTCGAGGTGCTCGTCAAGGTCGTTGTCGGCCTTTTGCTGGCGTGGTATTTTGTCGCAAACGGCTACGATAAGCCCATTGCCTCGGCCGGAGCCATCTTCGGCGTTACCATCGGCTCGTTGGCGGTGCTTATATACATGTATGTGTATAAGGTTCGCAACTACAAGATCATTCCCGTTGCCGAGCCCGATATCCCCGAGCCTCGGGGAGAGATATTCAAAAACCTTATCAGGATCGGCATACCCATTGCTCTCGGCTCTATCGTTTTGTCGTTTATCAATCTGCTTGACTCCGGCCTTTGCATGGCAAGACTTCAGGACGCAGCGGGCTTTACCTATAACGAAGCAAAGGTGCTCTACGGTGTTTACGGCAAGGCACAGACTCTGTTCAATGTTCCTGCGGCATTTATAACGCCCTTGACCATCTCCGTCGTTCCGGCTATCGCCGCAAAGATCGTTATCGGCGACAAAAAGCTGGCGGCCAAGATATCCGAGGACTCGCTGAGAATTTCCATGGCGCTATGCCTTCCCATGGGCGTCGGACTTGCTGTGCTCGCAGACCCCATCATGAAGATAATTTACCCCGGCGCTCACGAGTCCGGCACGCTGCTTTTGTGCCTTTTGGGTATCGCATCGATATTCGTATGCTTCTCACTCATGACGACCGCCGTTTTGCAGGCAACGGGCAAGGAGAAGCTCACGGCGTATTCCATCATCGCCGGCGGCCTTATGAAGATAACCGTCAACTGGTTTCTTGTCGGCATCCCGGAGCTCAACATCTACGGCGCCCCCATCGGCACGCTGTGCTGCTATGTAACGATGTGTGTCTTGAACCTCATTTTCATTGCCCGCAGCTTTGAAAAGTCGCCGTCGGCAAAGGAAGTGTTCGTAAGACCCGGCGCTGCCTGCCTTATCATGGGCGCCGTGACCTACGCCGTGTACTACGCAGGCTCGCTTGTTTTAGACTATGACAGCAAGCTTTATATGGCTGCCGCAATGTGCGTTGCGATGCTCGTCGCAGTCGTCGTTTACGCCGTTGCCGCCATCAAGCTGCGTGCCATAACCGCCGAGGACATGAAGCTCATACCAAAAGGCGAAAAGATAGCAAAATTGCTCCATATGCGCTGAAAATTGAAAAAAGTATTAAAAAATCATGCTTTTATGAAAAAAAGACTTGATTAACAGGGCATAATGTGGTAGATTTTCAATGCGCTTTCGCAGGGGGGCGCAATTTCCCTGTAAATAACCCGAGGCTCATTTGCTGATACGGGCTATATATACAATCACGAATTACGCACGAAATTTTAGGAGGATTACACATGAATAAGGCAGAACTTATAACAGCCGTCGCAGAAAAGACCGGTCTTTCCAAGAAGGACTCCGAAAAGGCTGTCAACGCCGCATTTGATACCATTGTTGACACTCTGGTTTCCGGCGAAAAGGTTCAGATGGTTGGCTTCGGCGTTTTCGACATCAAGGAGCGCGGCGTCCGTGTCGGCCGTAACCCCAAGACCCGTGAAGAGATCGAGATCCCCGCAACTAAGGTCCCCTTCTTCAAGGCAGGCAAGGCTCTCAAGGACGCAGTTGCAAAATAATTGATATGAAAAGGCCGCCGTTTGGCGGCTTTTTTCAATAGGAGACTGTATGAGACTTGATAAGTATCTGAAGGTGTCCCGACTAATAAAGCGCAGAACGGTGGCGAACGATGCCTGCGACGGTGAGCGTGTTTCCGTAAACGGCCGTCAGGTCAAGGCAAGCTATCAGGTCAAGGTCGGTGATATCATCGAGATCGCCTTCGGCCAGCGCAGCTTGAAGGTCGAGGTGCTCGCCGTGAACGAAGCGGCAAAAAAAGACGAAGCTCCGGCAATGTACCGTGAGCTTGAGTGAAAATTAAACGGCATAGCGTACATATAGTGGGCTGTGCCGTTTTTTTGCCTTTATTTTCAATAATGTTGTTTGTGCAAAGTGCATATTATTGTCATGCTATTTTCGGCAAAATGTAGAATTGATTTTTTTGTTTGACTTTTGACACTGTTAATTATTTAATTATATGTGTACCCTCGACTAACAAGGGAATACACGCCTGACAGCGCCCCTTTTCAGCGCTTTCTGCCATTTTTTGCCTTGCCGGGTTACGACCTGCCCTCACCAAAAAAGAACGAAAATCAGCCTGCCAAAACCGTGCATTCCCTTGTTAATCGAGGGTATAGGGGAATATTTAAATATTGAAGGAGGAGTAACATGTTCACAAAGCACACCGATCCGATGTGGCAGCAGGAGTATGAGACTTGGGTCAACGGAATTCGTCCCGACACAAAGTTCGGCACGAAATTCGACGAGCAGCCCAGAGAGCTCATTCAAAAGCTGGCGCTTCACATCACCGACCGCAAATTTGTCAAGGAGATCAAAACCTCCGATGCCGAGTACTACGGCATGGCACCTTGGGTGACCGACGAGATGGCAGAGGTAGCACTCACCATGAAGGTACACAAGGTCTACAAGGTCGACGAGATCCTGAAGATGAACAAAAAGCACACGAGAGAGCACCTGGTGGAGATCCTTGAGGAGCTTTGTCAGGTCGGCATCGTAGAGTACAAGTTTGAAAACGACATTAATGCCACAGGCGAAAAAATGTATGCTCTGCCGCCTTATATCGTTGGCAGCGGCGAGTACATGGGCATGAAAAAGTCGATGGTCGAAAAGGAGCCGACTGCGGCAATGCTGTTTGACCGCATGGCCTTTGAGCCGCTCAAGGGCTTTACCCAGTTCGTCCCGCCCGGCGGCTCGGGCATGGCGATGCATGTAGTGCCTGTCGAGAAGGCGATACCCGCACAGAGTAACTCCGTTTCCCACGAGCATCTTTCGCATTGGCTCAACAAGTACGAGATCTTCGCCACCGTGCCCTGCGTTTGCAGAATGTCCAAGGAGATCATCGACGAGGGCGCAGGTGAGGATTATGAGGATATGTGTATCGCTGTCGGCTCGATGGCAAGATACGCCGTTGAGACGCACCGTGGCCACTACATCACTTACGATGAGGTCATGGAGATCTTGCAGCGTGCCGAGGATCAGGGCTGCGTGCACCAGATAACCAACCTTGACGGCGATCAGCGCATTCTCGGCATCTGCAATTGCAGCCCCGCAACCTGCTGTGCGATAAGATCCAGCCAGTTCTTTAACTGCCGCAACCTCTCCCGCTCGGCATATGTCGCCCATGTCGACACCGAAAACTGCGTTGCCTGCGGCAAGTGCGTCGAGGTCTGCCCTGTCGGTGCGGTGAAGCTCGGTCAGAAGCTGTGCACCAAGGACGGACCAATCCAGTACCCCAAGGCCGAGGTCCCCGATGAGACCCGGTGGCCGGAGGAAAAGTGGAACCCCAACTACCGCTACGATGCCCGTACCAACTGCCACGACACCGGCACAGCCCCCTGCAAGACCGCCTGCCCGGCTCACATTGCGATACAGGGCTATCTTAAGATGGCAAACGAGGGACGCTACAGCGAGGCTCTTGCGCTTATTAAGCAGGATAATCCGTTCCCTGCAATCTGCGGCAGAGTGTGCAACCGCCGCTGCGAGGATGCGTGCATGCGAGGCAATATCGATGCTCCCGTTGCAATCGATGCGGTCAAGAAATACATAGCAGAGCTCGACCTCAAGGCCGAGACGAGATACATCCCCAAAATAAAGTCCGAAAAGCGCTACGGCCGCTTCGACGATGTCAAGGTCGCCGTCATCGGCGCAGGCCCTGCGGGTTTGAGCTGCGCTTACTATCTTGCACTCATGGGCTATTATCCCACCGTGTTTGAAAAGAATAAGTACCCCGGCGGCATGATGCGCTACGGCATCCCCGAATATAAGCTCGGCAAGAAGGTCATCGAGGCCGAGATACAGGTTCTCAAGGAGCTCGGTGTCGAGATACGCTGCGGCGTTGAGATAGGCAAGAACATCACCGTTGAGCAGCTGCGCAAAGAGGGCTATAAGAGCTTCTATGTCGCAATCGGTGCACAGAAGGCCGCCGCTCTCGGCATCCCGGGCGAGGAGCTGGCGCTCGGCGGCGTTGACTTCCTGCACGAGGTCGCCGAAGGCAAGAAGCCGGCGCTCGGCAAGAAGGTCGTCGTTGTCGGCGGCGGCAATGTTGCCATCGATGTTGCCCGCACGGTAATAAGGCTCGGCGTTAAGGATGTTACCATCGTCTACCGCAGAACGGAAAAAGACATGAAGGCGGACGCTCTCGAAGTCAAGGAAGCCCGCGAAGACGGCGTGAAGTTCCTGTTCGAGCATAAGCCTGTCGAAATAGTCTCCAAGGACGGCAAGGTAACTGCGTTCAGGTGCGAGTGCGGCGATGTCAAGTGCGACACCGTTATTGCGGCGATAGGCCAGAAGATAGATCTCGGCGGCATCGCAGCCGAGGGTCTTGCGCTTACCGACAAGGGCACGGTCATCGCCAAGGAGCTTACATATCAGACCAATGTCCCCGATATCTTCGCAGGCGGCGATGTTCAGACCGGACCTAAGTTCGTCATCGATGCCATCGCAGCAGGCCGTGAGGCGGCAATATCCATGCATCGCTACATGCGCCCGCACAGCTCGCTCACGCTAAACAGAAACCGCCGCGACTACATCGAGCTTGACAAGAGTAAGGTCGTGTTCCCGATAGATAAGCTCAAGGCTCCCGAGCGTCAGTGCGAGGCTTACGAGAACCTCACCGAGGAGCAGGTCAAGTTTGAGACCTCCCGCTGCCTCGGCTGCGGCGCAAGCATCGTCGATGAGAACAGGTGCATCGGCTGCGGTCTGTGTACAACGAGGTGTCACTTCGACGCTATCCACCTGAGCCGTGATGTACCCGAATGCTCCAATCTCGTTCCGAGAGAGGACACCATGAAGGTCATGCTCCCGTACATGGCAAAGCGTGCGGCAAAGATAGCGATAAAGGATCTTAAGGCAAAGTTCGGCAAGTAAAACAATAAAAAATTACCTCACCGCAGGCGAACCTGTGGTGAGGTGAATTTTTTATAAATTAATATATCAAATCATGTACTTCTTAACATCCTCGCCGACGGTCTCGGGATCGAGGGTAGCACTTATAATAAAATCAATGTTTTCCTTTGCGGAAAAAGCGTCCAGCCAGCCGAGAAACTCCGTGAACTTCTGGGGGTCCTTGTCGCTGACGATCTTGTAGAAATTATCGACAAAAACATGGGTGATATCATAGTTGCCGGAGTGCAGACCGCAGATGAAGCCTCTTATAAACTCATAAGAGCCGACGCTGTAAGAGCCTGCCTCGATAAGGCGAGCCTGATAGGGAATATCGAAGGTGAGCTTCTTCTCCTTTTCGATGCAAACGACATCGCCGTTCTCACTGGCGACTGCCTCCCGAACCAGCTCAACAAGGCGCTTGGTCTTTCCGGAACCCTTTAGACCCAAAATCAACTTAACCATTGTGACCATCTCCTTACTAAAAATATGGCTTTATTGTTGAGTTTAGATTAACATTTTTCGCTCAACAAAGCAAGAAGAAAAGTGTAAATATTTTAATAACCGCTCAATTGACTTGAGCGGTTATGTTTTAACTATGATTTAGTTGGGCTTGCCGAGCATTTTGAACATATTCTTTTTGTACGCCTCGACGCCGGGCTGGTCAAAGGGATTTACACCCGACATGTAGCCGGAAATCGCGCAGGCAAGCTCAAAGAAGCATACCAGAGACGCAAAACCCGCCTCGTCCCTTGCGGGGACGGAGATGCCGATGTTGGGAACTCCGCCGGAGATGTGCGCAGCCTTAACGGCCTCGGCAGCGGTCTTGCAAATGCCTGCAAGCTCCTTGCCTGCAAGGTAGTTGAGCCCGTCCGGATCGCCCATTTCAAACGGGATCGTAAAGCCTCTGCACGGTTCATCAAAGCTTACGATCGTCTCCATAAGCGTGCGAGGACCGTCCTGAATGTACTGCCCCATCGAGTGCAGGTCAGCCGTCAGCTCGACCGAAGCGGGGAAGATGCCGATGCCGTTTTTGCCCTCGCTTTCACCGTAAAGCTGTTTCCACCACTCGGCCATGAAGCGGAAGCTCGGCTCATAGCAGCCGAGAATTTCAATGCTTTTACCGTTGCGGTAAAGATGCTGCCTTGCTGCGGCGTACTGCCACGCAGGATTCTCCGGCGAACGCAGGTCAAGTGCCTTGAACTCCTCAATAGCGGTGTTGACGACGGTTTTGATATCAATACCTGCAACTGCCATGGGAAGCAGACCAACTGCCGAGAGCACGCTGTATCTTCCACCGACATCGTCGGGAACGACGAAGCACTCCCAACCCTCGCTGTCGGCAAGGGATTTCAGAACGCCTTTGTGGGCATCGGTGGTCGCAAATATATGCTTCTTTGCGGCCGTGCCGTACTTCTCCTTGAGGAGCTTGCGAAAAATGCGGAACGCCACGGCAGGCTCAAGCGTCGTGCCGGACTTGGATATGACATTTACATCAAAGTCGCAGTCTCCGAGCTGCTGCAGCATATCGTTGAGTGCATCCGGTGAAAGACCGTTGCCGATGAAGAATATCTTGGGGTCATTCTCGCCTCTGACGGGACGCAGAAGCTCGATAGCGCCTCTTGCACCGAGGTAGGAACCGCCGATGCCTATAACGACGAGCGCCTTTGAGCGGGAGCGTATACGCTGTGCCGCACTTAGGATGCTCTTAAGCTCCGTATCCTTTATCCGCTGGGGAAGCTCCAGCCAGCCGGTAAAATCATTGCCTGCGCCGGTACGATCGACAAGCTCTCTGTGAGCCATCGATGCCGCCGCAAAGTCAAGCTCCGCCGGGTCAAAAAAAGCGGAAACACCCGATAAATCGACCTTAACCATAATTGCCTCCGTATCTGAAGTAACAGTATTGATATATTATACATCAAATATATATAAAATCAAGCGATTTGTGCTCAAGTGGGGAAATAGTCGCTGAAAATGTCGAAATCTTAACACGAAGTGGGGCAAATTACCCTATTCCGAGATAAGAAAGCGCAATATCGGTGAATATCCCGAGCAGCCCCGCTCGCTCAACATCGCTTCCGGCAATGAGAGGTACCTCACGGAACACCTTGCCGCCTGTGCGCACGGTGAGCGTGCCGAGCTTCTGCCCTTTTTTGACGGGCGCAGGCACGCTCTCGGGCAGGTCAACATCGTAGGTGATGTCCGCCGTGCCGGATTTTTTTATCAGTGCCGTCTCCTCGCCTGTGTACACCGGCTGCACGCTGTCACACTTGCCGAGCCTGACCTTCACCGGCGGCAGCACCTCATTCGAGCGCAAGGAGCAAAGCTTGTAGTTTGCAAAGCCGTAGTTTAGCAGTGCTTTAGCGTCATTGTTTCTCGACTCTATCGAATCGCCGTGCATGATGACGGCAATGTACTCCACGCCGTCCCGCTCTGCCGTTGCCGAAAGGCAGTACATGGCCTTGTCGGTGTATCCGGTTTTGAGCCCTGTGCAGCCGTCGTAGTAGTACACTAACTTGTTGGTGTTCGATAGCCCAAACTCGCCATCTCGTATGCTGTCCATCCAGATGGTCGAGTATTTCTTTATGAGGTCGTGCTTTATGAGCGCACGGCTCATGACTGCAAGGTCATAGGCGCTTGTATAGTGCTCGGGGTCTTCGAATAGTCCGGTGCAGTTGCAAAAATGCGTGTCCTTGAGTCCGAGCTCGGCCGCTCTTTCGTTCATCCGCTGCACGAATGCCGGCTCCGAGCCGCAAAGAAATTCGCTCATCGCAACGGCGCAGTCGTTAGCGGAAACTACGGTGATGCACTTAAGCATTTCGTCAACGCTCATCTTCTCGCCCTCTTCGAGGTAAACGCAGCTTCCGCCGAATGAAGCCGCCCGCTCGGAGGCAATGACCGTGTCGTCAAGGCTGATATCGCCACGCTCGACGGCTTCGACGATGAGCAGCAGCGTCATGACCTTCGTAACGCTCGCCGGAGGCCGCTTTTCGTGTGCGTTTTTCTCGTAGATGACCTCGCCGCTGGTCTTTTCCATCAAAATAGCCGACGGAGCTTTGATATCTATTGCATCATCACTTATCGTTTCTATCGCATGTGCCGGCACCGACATGAGCAGTGCGGCAAGAAATGTGCAGATCAGTTTCTTCATTGCTTATCCCTCCGTGAAAAGCATATGCTCACGGTGGGGGACAAAATGATAAGGTTCGGCTCCCGTCAACTTAAGTTGCAAAATTATGCTTTATTCGACAAAAACCGATTTTATGTAAGATAAGTACAAAGCTAAAAAGCACTTGATTATTAAAGCGTTTTGAACATTTTCAACATAGTTTCCAACATTCGTTTTTCGAGGATTATTCAAAAACAGTTAACATAACATAAAAAATTCATAATTTACATAATATTTATTGACGGACAATTAAAGTAATAGTAAAATCAAACCAAAGCACGGAGGTGGACAGCTTGCGAAGAATGAATCATAATTACAAGGGCTATCTTGCATGGGGCATTACCGGCTTTGCCGTGGCCGCATGTGCGATAGTTTTCTATTTCGGCCTTGACTATATAAGCTCACTTATAAAAGCCATAGGCTCGTTTTTGGGCATACTCAGTCCATTTATCTGGGGCCTTGTCATATCGTATCTTCTCATGCCGTCAATGGCGCTGTATGAAAAAAAGCTGTTTACGCCGCTGCTTATAAAGGCTCGCAATAAGTACCCCAAGCTGAAGCTCAGCGATAAGCTGCCGAGAGTGCTTGCAGTTGTTTTGGCCGAGATAGTTTTGGTGCTGATAATCACGGCGCTTATATATCTGATCGTCCCGCAGGTGTACGACTCCATTGCGACCATCGTCGCAAACAGCGGTGAGTATTTCGATTCCGCAACCAAGACCATCGACAGACTCTTGCGTGAAAATCCCGTTGTTGAGCAGTATGCCACCAAGATATTCGGGAACCTCGCCGATGCACTGACTAATTGGGCGCAGAACACGCTCCTTCCCAGCATGGACGGCGTTATCGTGAATATAACCACCGGCGTTTACGGTGTTTTGAAGGTCGTTTATAACATCGTCATCGGCATCATCGTCTCGGTGTACATTCTCTATAATCGTGAGACTTTCCGTGCCCACGCAATGAAGCTTCTGTACTGCATTTGCAGCACTAAGGCTGCAAAGAGCATCAGTGAAGCATTAAAGTTCACCGACAGGACCTTTATGGGCTTTATCACCGGTAAGCTGCTCGACTCTGCGATAATCGGCGCTATCTGCTATATCGGCTGCCTTATCATGAATATGCCCTATGCGCTTTTGGTGTCGGTCATCGTCGGCGTTACGAATGTCATTCCGTTCTTCGGGCCGTTCATCGGTGCGATACCGTCTGCGCTTCTGATTTTACTCGTTGATCCGTGGAAGTGCCTCATATTCGTAATCTTCATTATTATCCTCCAGCAGGTCGACGGTAATATCATAGGGCCGAAGATCCTCGGCGGCTCAATCGGCATAAACGGCTTTTGGGTCATGTTCTCGATCATTCTGTTCGGCGGTCTGTTCGGCTTCTGGGGAATGCTTCTCGGCGTTCCTGTATTCGTCGTTATCTACACCGGCGTTACGAGGCTTGTGGATAAGCGCCTAAAGAAAAAGGATTTGCCGGATGACCCGGACTTGTATTCGGATTTAGACCATATAGACCCTGAGTCGGGGACCATGATAATGCGCAAGCAGGCGCAGAAAGATAAGTAAAAAGAAAAAAGCAAAAAACCTCCGCCCAAGCGGAGGTTTTGCATGTTTATCTGTGAGCTAAATTGTCGTGAGCGTCCTTGAGAGCCGAGCACAGCTCGTCGAGCTCGTCTTTTGTCGTGTAACGGGAAAGACTTATACGCACGGCACCGTCGATGACCTCGGCGGGCAGCCCCATCGCTTCAAGCACATGGCTTCTGCCGCCCTTTTTGCAGGCCGAGCTTCGTGAGACAAAAACGCTTCTTGCTTCGAGAAAGTTCATCAAAACCTCGCTTCGCCAGCCCGGGAGCGATACGCTCAAAATGTGCGGTGCTCCGCCGCCAATGATGACCGCCTCCGGCATCTCAGCGACTATGCGCCCGGCGGCATACTGCCTGAGCTGCGCCATACGCTCGGTGGCGTCATTCATGCTCGCCTTGGCAAGCTCGCAGGCTTTGCCGAAGGCGGCTATCTGCGGCATGGCCTCGGTTCCGGCTCTTAGACCCGATTCCTGAGCGCCGCCCATGATATAGGGCTTGATTTTGACCCCTGTTTTGATATACAATGCGCCTATGCCCTTTGGAGCGTGGATCTTGTGGCCGCTGACGGTTATCATGTCCGCACCGAGCCGCTTTGCCGAAAACGGCACCTTCATGAAGCCCTGCACGGCATCGGTGTGCAATAGGGTAATTGACTTTGCCTTTTTGAGCGCCTTTGCAACGGCGGCAATGTCGGTGACGGCGCCGGTCTCGTTATTGACCATCATGAGGCTCACCAAGACCGTGTCCGGCCGCAGTGCGGCAGCGACCGCCTCCGGGGATATAGAGCCGTCAGACTCGGGTTTCAGCATCGTGATCTCAAAGCCACGGCGCTTGAGCTCGTCCATGGACTTTCTCACCGCATCATGCTCCACCTCGGAGCTTATGATGTGCAGACCCTTGCGGCGCATACTCTCGGCACCGTTTATTATCGCCCAGTTGTCGCCCTCCGAGCCGCATGAGGTGAAGTACACCTCACCAAGTGCGCAGTCCAGTGCGGCGGCAAGCTGCTTGCGGGCGTTATCCAAAACGGCCTTTGCCTCACGACCCTTTGTGTGGGTGGAGCTTGGGTTGCCGTAGGTTTCCAGCATCGTTTTATAAGCAATGTCCGCAGCCTCGGGGCAGACCCTCGTTGTTGCGGCGTTATCAAGATAGACTTCCATAGACTACTCCTTGTATATAGAAATGGAGAAAAGCATGAAATATATTATATACACTCTTGGCTGCAAGGTCAACCAGTATGAGACACAGGCGATTGAAACGCTGCTAAATGAGCACGGCCACACGGCGGCGTCAGAGGGCGAGAGCGCCGATGCCGTCATCGTCAACACCTGCGCCGTCACCGCCGAGGCAGGGCGCAAGTCCCGTCAGGCGATAAACCGTCTGCGTGAGGAAAACCCCGGTGCGGTCGTCGCCGTGTCCGGCTGCTATTCGCAGCTTAGCCCCGACACCGCCGAAAAGCTCGGCGCCGATGTCGTGTTCGGCAGTGGCGACAGGGTAAAACTCGTCGAAGCTATCGAAAATGCGGCGCTTACCGGTACGCATAAAAGAATGCTCGATAAGCCCTTTGAGCGCAGAATATTTGAGGAACTGCCCGCCGGCGCCGTCGCAGGTCACACCCGTGCGCTTTTGAAAATTCAGGACGGCTGCGTCAATTTCTGCACCTACTGCATCATCCCATACACCCGTGGCAGGGTGCGCAGCCTGCCGGTAGAGCAGGCGGCAAAGCAGGCACGGGAGCTTGACGAAAAGGGCTACCGTGAGCTTGTCGTGACCGGCATCGAGGTCGCCTCCTACGGCGTTGACCTCAAGGGAAAGCCCGATCTTGCCGATGTCATCGTTGCAATTGCCGAGGCAGCGCCCCATATGCGTCTGCGCATGGGGTCAATCGAGCCGAGCATCATCACCGAGGATTTCTGCCGCCGCATCGCCGAGACCGGCAGCGTGTGCAGGCATTTCCACCTGTCGCTGCAATCCGGCTGCGACGCAACCTTGAAGGCCATGAACCGCAAGTACGACACCGCAAGATTTTTCGAGGCCACCGAGCTTCTGCGCAAATATTTCCCCGGCTGCGGCCTTACCGCCGACCTCATCGTCGGCTTTCCGGGCGAGACCGAGGAGCACCAGCGTGAGACGCTCGAGTTTCTCGAAAAGGTCGCCTTCTCCGATGTACATGTGTTCCCGTACTCCCGCCGCCCGGGCACACCGGCGGACAAAATGCCGAATCAGATAGACCGTGCCGAAAAGGCAAGACGCTCGAAGCAGGCGAGGGCAGTGGCGAAAAAGACACGCAGGGCGTATCTTGAAAGTGCGGTCGGCACGGTACTCCCCGTTCTGTTCGAGACGAAAGAGGACGGCCTTTGGCAGGGTCACAGCGACACATACCTGCTTGTTCGTGTCGAGGGCGAGGAGCTGCGCGGTCAGATTCGGAATGTCGAGATAACCGGCGTTTCCGGCGATACTCTTGTCGGAAAAACGGTTTGACAAGTTTATCACATGGTTTTATAATCAATGCATTGCTTAAAACAGCGAAAGGAGAGCTCATCATGTCGAGAAAAGGAATCTATAATTTTTCAGCAGGCCCGTCTATGATGCCGGAGTCTGTGCTCAAAGCTGCCCAAAGTGAAATCACCGATTACCGATCTTCGGGAATGTCGGTCATGGAGATGAGCCACCGAAGTAAACTGTTTGCCGATATCTTCGCCGAGACAAAGGCAAAGCTCAAGCGTGCGCTTAATGTGCCCGATACGCACGAGATCCTGTTTTTGCAGGGCGGTGCAACGCTCCAGTTTGCGGCGATACCCCTGAACCTCATGGGCGAGGGCGGCATTGCAAGCTATGCCGTGACGGGTAATTTCTCAAACTTAGCCGCCAAGGAAGCAAAGAAGTACGGCAAGGTCAGCATTGCCTGCGACAGCTCCGACAAAGACCACAGCTACATCCCTACGCAGGATAAGCTCGTGATAGACGACGGCGCAAAATATTTCTACTACTGCGCAAACAACACCATCTACGGCACCGAGTGGCAGTATGTGCCCGAGACCGGGAGTGTGCCCCTTGTGTGTGATATGTCGTCGGATATCCTGTCCCGACCTGTGAATGTCGCCGACTACGGTCTTATCTACGCCGGTGCGCAGAAGAACATGGCACCCGCCGGTCTGACAGTAGTCATCGTCGACAAGGCTCTTGCCGGAAACGAGCTTAACATCTGCCCGTCCGTCATGAGCTACGACACGCTTATTAAAAAAGACTCGATGCTCAACACCCCGCCGTGCTGGTGCATCCATATGCTCGGACTAATGCTCGATTGGCTTGAGAGCGTCGGCGGCGTTGCCGAAATGGAGAAGATAAAATCCGCCAGAGCCGCAAAGCTTTACGACTATCTCGATAACAGCAAATTGTTTATTCCGCACGCCGAGCCCGGCTCGCGCAGCGATATGAATGTCACCTTCCGTACCGGCAGCGATGAGCTGGATGCCGAGTTTGTAAAGGGTGCATCCGAGCACGGACTTCTGAATGTCAAGGGTCACAGGCTTACCGGCGGTATGCGTGCCTCGCTGTACAACGCCATGCCCATGGAGGGCGTGGATGCGCTTATAGAATTTATGAAACGATTTGAGGTTGAACACAATGTATAATATAAAGACAATAAACAAAATTTCGCCTGTGGGACTGGATAAGCTCAAGCAGCTCGGTTACAATGTCTCGGCGGATATCGATGATCCCGAGGGCATCATCGTGCGCAGTGCCGATATGCACGGGTACAATACCAACGCTTCGCTTCTCGGCATCGCAAGAGCCGGAGCGGGCTATAACAACATCCCGATCGAGGAGCTTGCCGAAAAGGGCATAGTCGTGTTCAACAGCCCCGGCGCAAATGCCGAAGCGGTCAAGGAGCAGTCTATATGCTCGCTCGTCATGGCGTCGAGAGATGTTCTCGGCAGCGTTGAGTGGGTCAAGAGCATAGCCGGTGAGGGCGATAAGATACCCGAGCTTGTCGAAAAGGGCAAGTCCAATTTCGCAGGTCCCGAGCTCATGGGCAAGACCATCGGCGTACTCGGTCTCGGCGCAACGGGCGCACTGGTCGCAAACGCCTGCCTTGCGCTCGACATGAATGTCATTGGCTACGACCCGTTTATGTCCGTTGAGTCGGCTTGGAGACTCAGCCGTGATGTCAAGCGTGCCGACGACCTCGGTGAAATTTACAGAAACTGCGATTACATAAGTGCCAATATTCCCTATAACGAGGATACGCACCACATGATAGACGAGCGAGCGCTTTCCATGATGAAGCCGGGCGTGCGCATCATAAACGAATCCCGTGCCGAGGTCGTTGACGACGATGCGATGCTAAGAGCGCTCGAAAGCGGCAAGGTCGCAAAGTATGTGACCGACTTTCCGAACAAGAAGATACTCGGCGGCAAGAATGTCATTGCCCTGCCGCATTTGGGCGCATGCACGCCCGAGAGCGAGGACCGCTGCGCAGAAATGGCGGCACGGCAGCTTCACGAGTACCTGCAAAACGGCAATATTATAAATTCTGTCAATCTCCCGTCGGCTCGACTTGAGCGCATGGGCGTGTGCAGACTTTGCGTTATACACCACAATGTCCCGGGCATGATAAACCGCATTCTCGATCTGATAACCGAGAAGAACATCAATGTTGAGCACATGATAAACAAGCCGCACGGCCACTTTGCCTACACCATCATCGACCTCGGTGACGAGATTTGGGAGGACACCGCCGTAGCCATCCGCAAGATGGACGATGTCCTGAGAGTGCGGGTACTTTGAGCCAAAATCGGCCTTTCGTCTGAAAGGTCGATTTAATTTACAGATTATTATAAAAGAAATAAAAACACCGTGCTATAATATGCATCGAAAAGGGGGCAAAGCCATGAAGAAAACCGCAGCTATGCTTATATCCGGAGTGTTGATGCTCAGTCTGTGCGCCTGCGGCGGAACGGCGGAGCCCGACCCTGTGCCGACCGGAACTCCGGCACCGATAATATACACAAAGGACGATGGCAGACTCAAAATGGAGGAGACTTATAACTCAAACGGTCTGCTGTTCAGCACGATAATCTACGAGTACGACAACAAAGGCCGACTCGTAAAGCAGGCCGAGTTCGGCATAAACGACGCTCCCACGGGCTACAAGAGCTTTGAGTACGATAAAAGCGGCAGAAAAACACTCATGACAAGCTTCGTTGCCGAGACCGACAAGGATTATTCCGAGGAATACCGCACAAGCTATGAGTACGACAGTGACGGCAATATCACGAAGGCGGTCTCGACTATTGACGGCAAGACCGTTTCCGTGACGGCGTATGAGTACAAGGACGGCCTGCTCATCGACGAGAAAAACTACGAGGGCGAGAGCTTTGTTGCCTCCGAGTACAAGTATGAGTACGGTGCAGACGGCCGCAGGACCCGTTGCGTGCGCATCGATAACATGGAGGGCGACACCACCGAGAACCGCTATACCTACACATCAAGCGGCCTGCTGCTTGCCGACCTCAGCTACGGCGACGACGGCAAGGTCATAAGCCGCACCGAGCACAGCTATGACGCAAACGGAAATGCCGTCAAGCTCAGCGTCTATAACGCCAAGGGCGGGCTTATCAGCAGCACCTTAAACGAGTACACCTACGACGATTACGGCAACATAAAGCGCTGCGCCGTGACCCACTCGGACGGCAGCAAGGGCACGACCACACAATACAAGTGGGAATACACCAAAGGTTAACAGATTATTTATAAATTTTAAGTAATATTGTGTTAGTATTTATTATTAAATCATATTGATTAAATCATATTGATCAAGGTGAACTTTCAATGAGAGAAAAATTTGCCCGATTTATGGCAGGACGCTACGGCAGTGATCAACTGAATAAACTGATTTCGGTGATTTGCCTTGTGCTTGTCATTCTGGCCATGATTTTAAACGGAACCAAAGTCGCAAGCGTGCTTTGGGTCGTGGGCTTTGCGCTGCTTATGCTTGTGTATTTCCGTATGTTCTCAAGAAACATCTACAAGCGCACCGCCGAGAACAACAGCTACATGCGCTTCCGCTACAATGCAGGCAAAAGGTTCAGAATGATCAAGGAGCGTTGGACGCAGCGCAAGGACTATAAGTTCTTCTCCTGTCCGGCGTGCCACACCACGCTTCGTGTCCCCAAGGGCAAGGGCAAGATAAACATTGTATGCCGTAAGTGCGGCACATCCTTCCAGGGAAAGACCTGATGTTCGGTTTTGTTGCGGCCAACCTAAAGCGCTTGAGCCCCGAGCAGCGGCAACGCTACAACGCCTGCTACTGCGGCCTGTGTAACGCCCTGCACGAGCGGCATGGCCTGCTTGCCCGCATGACGCTGACCTACGACATGACCTTTCTCGTCATGCTCTTAAACTCACTGTACGAGCCGCACGAAGTGCACGGTGAGGACAGGTGCCCCACGCACCCGATAAAGCGGCGCAACTGGTGGCAGTCGGAGATAACCGATTATGCCGCCGACATGAACATTGCGCTTGCGTATCTTAACTGCATCGACGATTGGGAGGATGACCTAAACGCTGCAGCCTTTGCCGAGGCAAAGCTCATGAAGTCGTCCTACGAACAAATTTGTAAGGCATACCCACGCCAGTGCGAGGCGATAAAAGCCGGAATGGCTCGGCTCAAGGAGATCGAGGATAGCTTCAAGCCCATGCCGGATGAGGCCTCACGCAGCTTTGGACTGCTCATGGCTGAACTGCTCGTTTATAGGGAAGACCACTGGAGCGATGACCTTCGTGCGCTCGGTATGGCGCTCGGGCAGTTTATCTATGTTATGGACGCTTGTATTGACCTGAGGGATGATAAGCGGTATTATAAATACAATCCATTTGTGAAGCTCTATGGCAGACTTGACGAGATGCAGTGCTTCCGGGATATCCTGCAAATGCTGATGGGCGACTGCGTGTATCACTTCGACAGGCTTCCGCTCGTCCGAGATGCGGACATTTTGAAAAATATCCTCTGCTCCGGTGTGTGGAGCAAATTCAACCGGCATTATAATATCAATGAAGAAAACTGAAGGAGCAGTGCCCCAGTATGGTACAAGACCCCTATTCCGTCCTCGGCGTTTCGCCAAACGCCAGCGACGAGGAGATAAAGAAAGCCTATCGTGAGCTTGCCAAGAAGTATCACCCCGACCGCAACCCCGGCGACGAGGAGGCGGCAAGGAAGATGAACGAGATAAACGCAGCCTACGACCAGATAAAAAACGGCACGGCCAACAATAACCGCTACGGCGGCTACGGCCAGTATGGCGGCGGATACAGTCAGTACGGCGGTTTCGGCGGTGCGTATGAACAGCCGCAGGAGCGAGCGGAATGCCGTGCGGCGGTAAATTACATACGCAACGGCAGGTATAACGAGGCGCTCACGGCGCTGTCTCAGGTGCCGGAGGTTGAGCGCGACGGTAGGTGGTACTACCTGAACTCTGTTGCAAATATGTATCTCGGCAACCGAATCGCCGCTCTCGACAGCGCAAAGCGAGCTGTCGAGCTTTCGCCGGATAATCCTGAGTACAATAAGCTTTTGCAGGTGCTCCAGTCCGGCGGCACATATTACGCAAATTACAGTGACAGCTCCATGCCAAGCTGCGGACTGTGTTCCGACTGCTGCAATATGTATCTGTGCTTTTCATGCCTCACACCTTGGGGCGGCTGCTGCTGCTGAAATACCACAGCCGATGGGTCATTATCCATCGGCTGTTTTATTAAGTTATGAGCTTTACCGTTTCACTCTCGGTAAACTCCGTAAGCGCCGCAAAATCCACATACGGTCTGTACTCACATTCGAGCAGATCGTGATATTTTTTTGCCTGCTTGAGATAGCCGACACCACCGTCAAGCAGACTGCGGTACTGCTTTTCAAGCGCTTTTAGCTCCGATTTGTGCGTACGGACGGTCTCCGGCGCAACGAGTGCATCGAGCCGCACATGCCGCCACGGGTCTTTGAGCTGCATTGCGCTTGCCGAAACGAAGCCCAGGGCGTGGTTTGGCAATAGCACGGCATCAAGCTCATCGGGACACAGCGGAGAGGGGCAGACAATGGCATTTTCGCCCCGTTCGGCGACACCGTCCGCTATGTGCTTTAGGTAGGCATCGGCAAGCCCGAGCCTGTCGTCAGCAAGATAAATCCGTTTACATAATGCACTTACCGTGCCGCTTAAGCAGACCTCGCCAATGCAGCTTATGCCCCTTATAAAACGCTTTGTGATGCGCCCTTTCCGTGGTGAGCCGTGCTTTTTGCCAAGCTCACGCAAAAGTGCGCTTTCTGCACGCTTCTTGGCGGAAACAACATCGTTTTTGCAAATCAGCTCCGGAATTTGAATTTTTCTGATAGTTTTAGCCGCCGATAAAAAACCATACGCCGTCTTGTACAGCTGCCTGTATTTTGCGGTGTACTCGTTTGCTTTCTCACTTTTAAAGCTTGAACAAAATTGCCCCAAGTTAACATAACAACTATCGATCGCAAACAGTCTCGGCTCTAAAATATGCGGTGCAGTTGCATCGGCTAACCCAAGGTGCAGCGCAGGAATGTAGACACCGTCGAGAGACTCCGGGTCGCCCGAGCACAGTATGTACTCAACGGTGAACCCTTGCTCCTCGGCACGGGACGCAAGCTTTTTCATGAAGGTAGATTTGCCGCAGCCGGGACCTGCCTTGATCAGATGCAGCCGATCGCCGGGAGCACAGGCAAAGTTATCGTACAGCGAGTAAAAACCGTCACCGGAGTTTGCTCCAAGGAAAAACCGGACACTCATTTTACCACCTCACCTTCTCATTGTATGCACCGTTTGACAAGTGAGTGAGGCAATGTTACAATTTTGCTGACAGGAGATAGATAAAAATGAAAGACTACATTCTCTTTGACTTTGACGGCACTGTTTTCGACACTGCCGAGGGTATCACAAAATGCGTTCAGTATGCGCTGGGCAAAATGGGCATTGAAGCTGAGCTTGACGAGCTCATGTGCTTTGCAGGTCCTCCGCTCGTTGAGATGTTCATGCAAAAATACGGTATGAGCGAGAAAGACGCTCTGCACGCCACCGAGCTTTACCGTGAGCGTTATCTGCCCATCGGCTGGGCCGAGTGCAGCCCCTTTGACGGGATGCATGAGCTTATGCAAAGGCTTCGGGCAGCCGGCAAAAAGCTCGCAGTTGCAACAAGCAAGCCCGAGCGCTTAGCGAGGCAGATATTGGAGCACTACAGCATGACCGATGACTTCGACCTCATCTGCGGCTCTGAATTTGACGGCACACGGGGGCAGAAGTGGGAGGTCATAGACTTCGTGCTCAAAAGCCTCGGCATTGAGCCCACTGACGCTATAATGGTCGGCGACCGCAAATACGATGTCATAGGCGCAAAAAAATGCGGCCTCGACTGTATCGGTGTCCGCTTCGGCTACGCAGAGCCGAATGAGCTTGAGGAACACGGAGCGGTTTACACTGCCGAGACCGCAGATGATCTGTATAATTATCTTGTAAATTAGTTTACCGTGACAGGCTCCTCGATACACATGACATCACGGGCGCACTTATCCGCCTTGGCGAGCAGTTCTCTGTCTGACTTGTAGCTCGTCTCACGGGTCGTGGGCACGGGAGCGTAGCGGGCGGTGTCGTACTGCCTGTACACATAGCAGGGGATGAAGCGTTCGGTCACATCAATGCCGCTGTCAGACTTCCTGAGCGTCAGCTGCAAAATACCGGTATGGCGGCTTATCTCTTTGGTCTCGCTCGTAAGGAAATTGCCCATCGAGAAGACAACGGGAACCGTCCTGCCGTCGACACTTTCAACAAATTCACGGGCTTGCAGACAATGTGTGTGCGAACCGACTATGTAGTCGGCGCCGCAGTCTGCAAGCTCTTTTGCCATTCTGCGCTGGCTGCCGTTCGGCTCGTGGGTGTATTCCTTGCCCCAGTGCATATACACGAGCACAAATTCCGCACCCTTTTTGCGGGCATAGTCAATGTCATTGCTTGCCTTGTCGGCAGAGTATCTGTTCAGAAGCGTTTTGCGGCCGAGCGGCGTAAAGCAGCCGTCGTTTCTGTTAAAATAGGTCGCATACGATAGCACCGCAAGGCGGATACCGTTTACCTCGGCAAAGACAGCACGCTCGGCATCGGGAGCGGCAAAGGTGCCGGTGTGCATGAAGCCGTGGCGGTCAAGAGCTTTCAGCGTGTCTATGAGTCCGGCAGCTCTCGAATCGCAGTTGTGGTTATTTGCGTTAACAAGTGCGTCGAAGCCGGCGTAGCGCAGAGCGTCAAGGTAAGCCTCCGGCGAATTGCAGTGGTACTTTTCCTCAATTATGTGTGCCTCGCAGGCATAGGGAGACATATCGGTCACGGTCGTTTCAAGATTGCCCACGGCGAAGTCCGAGCTGCGCATGATATCACGCACAAAGCGAAAGCACGGGTGCATGAAAAACGCATCGCCGTATTTGTTCGCGCTTTGAAGCTTTGGCTCACCCATGAGGTCGCCCACGCAGCACAGCACCGCTTCATTCGTACCCTCGGCATCGGGGCGGCGCCACCAGCCGTCATCGTTCGGTGTATATCTCGGAGCATCCTCGGGTGTTCTGTCAAACTCGGGGTACTTATACGGAGCGTGGGTATCGTAGTCCGAGCCTGCGCCGAAAATGCTTTTAAGTAATCTGCTCATATCTCTATCTCCACCTGAATGATCTCAATATCCTTTTCCATGGCGTATCTGACGGTGTTCCATGTGCCGCCGGAGCTGCCGTTGTAGCAGGCGATGAGGACATTTGAGTTGTCCACCATGTACTTATTGCGGCGCATCATGCAGCCGGGCGTATAAGCGTCCTGAATAAGCGTCGTTGTGTCGCACTGCATGAGAATGCTGCGATATCGTCTGCGGTTTTGCTCCGACCACTTGGCCTCCTGCCCATCGTAGGGGACGGCGGCTTCGAGCGTTATATCGTCAAAGCTCTTCCTGAGCTCAATAACAGCCTCGGCGCAGTACATATCGCAGCCGAGCGCCATGCCGCAGATAAAATGCTTTATGCCCGACTCGTACACCGCCTTAATGACGGCTGCAAGCTTTGCTTTGAACGCAAGGCAGCGTGGGTCAAGCTCATTATAGCCCCAAGGCAGCTTCTGCGGTCTGTGGCCGGTGAAGCAGCAGCTTTTGCCGTATTCGGACATGTTACACCTTCTCTCTCATCGGCATTATATTCCATGATGAGAAAAATGTCAAAGAGCTATTGACAAATTGCGTTCGGGGACTATAATAAAGGCACAACCGAATAAACGATATATCTTCAGGGCAGGGTGAAATTCCCGACCGGCGGTAAAGTCCGCGAGCCGAGAGGCATGAACCGGTGTGATTCCGGTACCGACAGTATAGTCTGGATGAAAGAAGATGTTCGATGTGCGAGCACCTGAGAGATATTGTTCTTTCGGGTGATTTTTTGTTCGTGGAGGAAATACCCATGTCACAGACACTAAAAGACAACCTTAGCTTCATCCTCATCTGCCTCTTGATTTTCGTAGCGATACTTGCAGTCGCATATATCCTCGAAAAGCTGCTCGTTAAGGACAGAAAAAAGCTCGGCAGCACGCATTTTATCTCGTATACGGCGATATTCTCCGCTATGGCGGGCTTTTTGATGTTTCTTGAGATACCGCTGTTTTTCGCACCGTCGTTTTATGAGATAGACCTCAGCGAGATACCCATTTTGATCTGCACCTTCTACCTCGGACCCGTGGCCGGTGTCGTCGGTGAGCTTTTGAAGATCGTTGTAAAGCTGGTTTTGAAGGGCACGACCACCGCCTTTGTCGGCGACTTCGCAAACTTCGTTGTTGGCTGCTCGTTCGTGCTTCCCGCTTCGATAGTTTACCACATGAACAAGGGCAAAAAGTCTGCGCTCACCGGCATGATAGTCGGCACGCTCATCATGACCGTGTTCGGAAGCCTGTTCAACGCTGTGTACCTGCTGCCGACCTTTGCAGACCTCTACGGCATGCCGCTTGACGCCATCATCGCAATGGGCACGGAGGTAAACTCCGCTATCAACAGCGTGTCGACGCTCGTTTTGTTTGCAGTTGTGCCGTTTAACCTCATAAAGGGCGCCATCGTCACGCTGCTGACCATGCTGCTTTATAAGCGCATCTCGCCGCTGCTGCACAAGGGCGACAAGAAGCTTCAGGAGCGCAACGCTAAGAAAAAAGCCTGATCTTCGTGACCTTGCGAAGCCGCATGATGCTCAACGCAAAGTTAAGACACTCATTAAAGTAAATGATGCAGATATACCCCTTCAGAGCGAACACCGGCACCACCTGCCACACGAGCAGAACGCCCAGCAGCGCATCGAGAAGGTTTATCCCCATGCACCAAAGCTGCTGTCCCAGACCCTTGAGGCAGCCGTCGGCCACCATATCCGTGTACATTATCGGGATAAGCGGCGCAAGCAGCCGCAGGTAGTCGCCCGCCTCGGGCGAGGAGTATATCCGCACGCCGAGCTTGTCGGCAAAAACAAACAGCACAAGGGCAACGGCTGACGAATAGCCGAGGCCCTTTTTTATAAGCAAGCTCACGGTTTTGGAGATATCGCCATCGTTTCCGCGCACCTGCGCCTCGGTAAGCTCGGGGATAATTAGCTCCGCCAGCGCCATGAGTATGCAGGCGGGGAAGGACACAATTGGCAGCACCATACCCTGTATGACCCCATAGCCGGAGAGTGCCCTGTCCGCCGAAAAGCCTGCGGCCTTGAGCCCACGGGGGACTAAAAGGTGCTCGAGCGTTGAAAGCGCCGAGCGTGCGTAGGCCGACACCGCCAGCGGCAGTGCGACCTTGAGCATCCGTGAAGTGAGCTTGAGCTTCTGCGCAGAGTAATCCCTTACCGAATGGCGGTCGGTGAGATAAAACAGCAGCATGCAGACAAAGGATATCACATCGCCGCAGACATTGCCGAGCATCACGGCAGCGCAGTTTTTCTCGATATCTCCCGCCGGTGAGTGCGCCAGGAAATACGCCACAAAGCCAATGGTTATAAGCTGCTCACCGAGATGCACTACCGTTGGTTTCCACACCCTGCCGCAGGCGGTAAAGTAACCGGACATGACCGATGACAGCGACAGAAACGGCATGGAAAATGCGATGAGCTTTAGAGACTTTACCGTTCTTGCGTCACCTATCCACAAAAAGCCGATCGGCTCGGCAAATGAAAACAGCACCGCCATGGCGCTCAGCCCGAAAAACAGACTGTATGCAAAGCAGCGACGCATTGCGGCGGCAACGCTCCAGCTGCGCTCGTGCCCCAGCTCCTCGGAGACTAATCTTGTGGCGGCAAAGCGGATGCCCGAAACGGCAAAGGTGGTACACAAAAACGCTACGGAGAGAACCAACTGGTACAGTCCGATGCCCGCAGAGCCGATGCGCCCGGCAAGCCAAACCTGGAATGCCATGGAAATGGCGCTCATTGCAAGCGAAGACCCCGTGAGCAGAGCGGTATTCATAATTAAACGCTTTCTGTTGACCATGCATAAAGATATGCACAAAAAAATCTATATATGCGTTGAATTTTTGTTAACTTTAGTGTATAATGTTACTACATTAACAAAATAGGGGGCATGGCATATGATAATTACCATCGGCAGACAGCATGGATCCAGCGGTAGGGAGATCGCAAGACTTCTCGCCGAAAAGCTCAACTACAAGTGCTACGACAAGGAGATCGTGGACGAAGCTGCAAATCACTCCGACTTCAGCAGAGACCTCATTGACGCCTTCGATGAAAAGCGCATGTCCGCATTTATCCTCCACGCAGGCGGCTACGGTCTGAACGAAAACTTCCGCCTTAATATGCAGGTCGTATCGGCGCAATTTGAGGCCATGCGCAATATCGCCGAAAAGGGCAACTGCATTTTCGTTGGTCGATGCGCAGACTATATCCTGCGTGACCATGACGATCTTATCAGCGTGTTCATCCTCGGCGACATGGACGAGCGCCTCAAGTGCCTTGAGCGCCGCCAAGGACTTGATGAGGTCGAGGCAAGGAAAAAGATAAAGGAAGTCGACAAGGACCGTTCAAGCTTCTACAGATATTACAGCGACCAGACATGGGGCGATGCGCAGAACTACGATATGTGCATCAACAGCTCCAAGCTCGGCGTTGAGGGCACCGTGCAGGTCATCCTTGACTACATAAAGGCAAGAGGACTTAAATAAAAGCTGACGGTAGCCGACCACCTATCGCCTGTCAGTGTGCCCTTTCGGTGCTTTTCGCCTTTTTTCGTCTTGCCGGGCCAAAGCCCGCCTGCACCAAAAGAAAGCCGAAAATCCCTCGAAAAACACTACTGACAGATGCTGCGCAGTTTCGCCGAGCAGATTTTTGTTTAGGCAAGACTGAGCCTTAAATGACTGTTCTCATGTTTACATGGGCTTCGACGCAGTATGAGCGAAAATCTGCCCGTCAAAACCGATAGTCGTTCGACTCCCGTCAACTTACTCCCCCATAATTCAGTAATTGATCGAATTATAGCATAAACCGGAGACATAAAAAAGCAAATTAAAATTTTATCATAGTTAAAAATTCAGAACTGTTTTGCGGCTTTTTCGAAAATCTTTACTTATTTTCAGCAAAAAAACGGCACAATATGCAAAAAATGATGCTTTTTGCGTGAACTTGATTTGTGTTAAAATTTTAATGCATAATGTCTGCGAATTTTATATGTTGCACTTAATATAATCAAATGATATACTAATTTAAGAAATTTGCGTTTTATAAACTGACATAAATCAAAAGGAAAGGACAAAGCAATGGCTGAGATCAAATTCAACAAGGTGCTGGCGGCCAACCGTGGCGAGATAGCCGTCAGAATTTTCAGAGCGTGCTATGACCTGGATCTGCACACGGTCGCAATGTACTCCAAGGAAGACGCACTGAGCCTGTTCCGCACCAAGGCCGACGAGGCGTATCTTGTCGGCGAGAACAAGAGCCCCCTCGGCGTGTACCTCGACATCCCCGACATCATCGATCTTGCAAAGCGCCGCAATGTCGACGCTATCCACCCGGGCTACGGCTTCTTGTCGGAAAATGCCGACTTTGCAAGAGCCTGCGAGGAAAACGGCATCACCTTCATAGGGCCTCCCAGCGATGTGCTCGGCAAGATGGGCGACAAGCTGTCGGCAAAGCAGATCGCTATCGATTGCGGCGTGCCGGTAGTCCCGGGCTGCAAGGAGCCGCTCAAGAGCGGCGAGGAGGCACTGGAAAAGGCGATAAGCTTCGGCTTCCCCGTCATCCTCAAGGCAGCCGCAGGCGGCGGCGGCCGCGGCATGCGCCTGTGCAATGCGCCCGAGGAGGTCATCCCTGCATTTGAGCTTGTCAAGAGCGAGGCCAAGAAGGCGTTCGGCAACGACGATATCTTCATCGAGAAGTACCTTGTCGAGCCTAAGCACATTGAGGTGCAGATCCTCGCCGATAAGTACGGCAATGTGCGCCATCTCGGCGAGCGTGACTGCTCCCTGCAGCGCCGCTATCAGAAGGTCGTCGAGTTTGCTCCGGCATGGAGCGTGCCCGAGGAGGTAAGAGACAGACTGCACCGTGATGCCGTCAAGATCGCAGAAGCCGTCGGCTATGTGAACGCCGGCACGGTGGAGTTCCTTGTCGATAAGAGCGGCAACCACTACTTTATAGAAATGAACCCCCGCATTCAGGTCGAGCACACCGTCACCGAGATGGTCACCAGCATCGACCTTGTGCGTGCGCAGATACTCATCGCCGAGGGCGCTCCGATAAGCCACCCCGAGATAGGTCTCGGCAGCCAGGACGACCTCAAGATAAACGGCTACGCCATCCAGTGCCGTGTCACCACCGAGGATCCGGCAAACAACTTTGCGCCCGATAACGGCAAGCTCGCAGCCTATCGCTCCGGCGGCGGCTTCGGCGTGCGTCTTGACGGCGGCAATGTCGCCACGGGCTCGACTATATCGCCGTACTACGACTCGCTGCTGGTCAAGGTCACGAGCTGGGACTGCACCTTCCCCGCAGTCTGCCGCAAGGCCACCCGTGCGATAAACGAGGAGCATGTCCGAGGCGTCAAGACGAACATTCCGTTTGTCACCAATATTCTCAACCACCCGACCTTCATCGCCGGTAAGTGCCACACCAAGTTCATCGACGAAACTCCCGAGCTGTTCGAGTTCTCCGAGGGTAAGGACCGTGCCACCCGTGTGCTCAAGTACATTGCGAACATTCAGGTCGCAGATCCCGAGACCGAGCGTCATCAGTACGATACTCCGAGGTTCCCCAAGGCAAAGCGTGTCATCACCGCCGAGGACGGTCTCAAGCACCTGCTCGATACCAAAGGCCCCGAGGCCGTCAAGCAGCATATTCTCAACGAGAAGAAGCTGCTCATAACCGACACCACCATGCGTGACGCTCACCAGTCGCTGCTGTCGACCCGTATGCGCAGCCGTGATATCCTCAAGGGCGCAGAGGGCACTGCCGACATCCTTGCCGACTGCTTCTCGCTCGAGATGTGGGGCGGTGCGACATTCGACACCTGCTACCGCTTCCTGCACGAGTCGCCGTGGGAGCGCCTGTGCATGATGCGTGAGCTCATCCCGAACATCCCGTTCCAGATGCTGCTGCGTGGCTCTAACCTTGTCGGCTACGCAAGCTATCCCGATAACTTGGTGCGAGCGTTCATCGGCGAGGCCGCCCGTGAGGGCATCGATGTGTTCCGTGTGTTCGACTCGCTCAACTGGCTGCCGAACATGGAGGTCGCAATGGACGAGGTCCTGAAGCAGGGCAAGCTGCTTGAGGGCACCGTGTGCTACACCGGCGATATCCTCGACCCGACCCGTGACCGCTACACATTAGAGTACTATGTCAATTTCGCAAAGGAGCTTGAAAAGCGCGGCGCTCATATCCTGACCATTAAGGATATGTCCGGCCTTCTCAAGCCCTATGCGGCTAAGAAGCTCATCTCCACCCTCAAGCAGGAGGTCGGCCTGCCGATAAACCTGCATACGCACAACACCACCGGCAACCAGCTGGCAACGCTGCTGCTTGCCTCCGAGGCCGGCTGCGATATCGTCGATACCGCCATCGGCTCAATGGCAAACCTCACGAGCCAGCCGAGCATGAACGCTCTCAACGAGGCTCTGCATGGGCAGGAGCGTGATCCGGGCTTCGACCCGCAGCGCCTGCAGGAGCTGTGCGATTACTGGGGCGATGTCCGCCTGCGCTACGAGAAGTTCGACAAGGGTCTCAAGATCCCCGTCACCGATATCTACCGCTATGAGATACCCGGCGGCCAGTACACGAACTTGCAGCCGCAGGTCGAGTCGATAGGTCTGGGCAACCGCTTCGGCGAGGTCAAGGAAATGTACCGCACCGTCAACCTCATGCTCGGCGATATCATCAAGGTAACGCCGTCGTCGAAGATGGTCGGCGACCTTGCGATATTCATGGTGCAGAACGATCTGACGCCCGAGAATATAGTTGAGCGCGGCGAATCTCTTGCATTCCCCGATTCTGTTGTAAGCTACTTCAAGGGCATGATGGGTCAGCCGCCCTGCGGCTTCCCCAAGGATCTGCAGAGAGTGGTCCTCAAGGGCGAAAAGCCCATCGAGGGTCGTCCCGGCGACCTGCTCGAGCCTGTCGATTTTGAGAAGCTGCGCAAGGAAGTTGCAAGCTTCTATCCCGGCTACGAGTACCCCCGCTCCCTCATTTCCTACGCCATGTACCCCAAGGTGTACGAGGAGTTTATCCGCCACCGCAAGGAGTACGGCTACATCATGCGCATGGGCAGTCATGTGTTCTTCAACGGCATGGCGATCGGCGAGACCAACCAGATAAACATCGAGGACGGCAAGACCCTCATCATCAAGTACCTCGGCTTGGGCGATCTGAACGCCGACGGCACCCGCAATGTGCAGTTTGAGCTCAACGGTATGCGCCGTGAGGTCGCAGTGCCCGACCCGAAGGCTGCCGACAGCGTCGTAAAGACCGTCATGGCAGACCCCAACGACAAGAGCCAGACCGGCGCATCCATCCCCGGCATGGTCTGCAAGGTCGCCGTCAAGCCCGGCGATACCGTAAAGCGGAACGATGTTCTCGTCGTCATCGAGGCGATGAAGATGGAGACCAGCATCGTTGCCCGTATGGACGGCACGGTCGACGAAATATTCGTCAAGGAAGGGCAGAGCGTCAAGGCAGGCGAGTTGCTGCTCACCATTAAATAATAGCATTCAGCGAGCCGAAATTCGGCTCGCTGACTTTTTTAGACTTGACTATGTGTGTATAATTGGATTAAAATCATATCATAGTTAAACACGCAACAAAGTGTACGGAGGTAAATATCATGAAGAAATGGCTTATCATAGCACCCATAGGCGCAGCCGCCGCCGCAGCGGCAGTGCTGCTTTCCAAGAAGGGCAAGGGCGGTGAGCCCAAGCAGGCCAAGCCCGCCGCAGGCAAGAAGCAGGCAAAGCCCGCAATCACCAAGCCCAAGACCGGCGTTTACAGCTTCGCTTCCGGCTACAAGGATGCAAAGACCGTCGAGGTCGCCCTGACCTACGATGAGGAAAAGTGCACCTTCGGCGAGGTGTCCGAGGGATTCCTTGTCCCCACCGACGACTCCCATGCCGCCATCATCTACGGCGATGACTTCGCAATGCAGGCCGAGTACGCCTCCTACTACGCAGGCGACGATTTTGCAGCCCATATTGACGAGCTCAAGGACCGCTTTTCGCATGTCGACCCCATCACCTATAACGGCAACACCGGCGTTCACTACTTTAACGGCCACAACTACTGCCTTGCCTTCCCCATCGAGGGCGTGACGGCGGACTATCTGCTGATAACGGTCGTTTCCATGGTCGATGAGAGCGACGACGAGGCCGCAAAGCTCCCGACGAACGAAATGGTCGTGGCTATCCTCAATTCCCTCACCGTTTCTGCAAAGTAAGTTAAAACCGTTTAACGCCGCAGGGTCGTTCCTGCGGCGTTTTTTATATAAATAGTTTACAAAATACGCATTGACAAGCGTTTTGCGGTGGCATATATTGAAAACAAAAATCGGAGCGGCAAAGGAGGAAGTATTTATGATATATTATTTTACCGGCACGGGAAACAGCGAGTTTGCGGCAAAGCGTATTGCCGGGAAAACGGGTATGCCGACCGTACCCGTGTATGAGTACATTTCCGAGGGCAAAATTTTTGAGCCGGTGCAGGGGGAAACACTCGTTTTCGTCACGCCGACCCACGGCTGGCGCATACCCCGCATCGTGTCCGACTGGATAAAGGCAGGCTCGTTTGACGGCGCGCACAAGGCGTATTTCGTCATGACCTGCGGCTCGGAGATAGGCGACGCCGAGAAGCACTGCAAGGCGCTGTGCGATGAGTGCGGCTTTGAGCTCATGGGTGTCGGCGAGGTCGTCATGCCCGAAAACTATGTTGCCATGTTCTATGTCCCGGGCGAGGACGAGGCCAAGGCGATAGTCGAAAAGGCCGTGCCCGTAATTGACGGCTATGCCGAGCTTATCGCCGAGGGCAAGCCGCTCGAGCCGAAGAAGATCAGCCTTGCCGACAAGCTCAAAAGCGGCATTGTCAACGATGCGTTTTACGCAATGTTCGTCAAGGCCGACAAGTTCTACGCCACCGATAAGTGCATAAGCTGCGGCCTGTGCGCCGTGTCGTGCCTGACGCACAACATCGAGCTCAAAAACGGTAAGCCCACATGGAGCAACAGGTGCGTCCACTGCATGAAGTGCATTTGCGACTGCCCCGAGGCGGCAATCGAATACGGCAAGGCAAGCATCGGTAAGCCGAGATACCACTGCCCCGATATTGGTGAGTAATGTGCGGAAAGTGAATAAAGATACATGGTCTCGCCGGGATATATTCGACTTTTTCTCAAAAATTTCGAACCCGTTTTACAGCGTGACCTTCAGTGTCGATGTGACGGAGGCATACGCCTGCGCCAAGCGCAGCGGCCTGTCGTTTTACTATGCGCTGGTGTATCTTGTGACGAAGGCGATAAACTCCGTTGAAGCGTTCCGATACGGCATTGTTGACGGCGAGCTTGTGCTTTTCGATGAGCGCAGCCCGAGCTTCACCGATCTCAAAAAGAGTTCGGAGAGCTTCCACATCGTCACCATGCCCTGCGTGGGCGATATAGCGGACTTCTGCTTTGACGCCAAGCGCCGCAGCACCGGGCAGACGACATTTTTATCCGTTGACAAGGAGGGCGCAGACCTTATATACATCTCGTGCCTGCCGTGGGTGGAGCTCACGGCGCTCACCAATGAGCGTGATTTTGACCCCGACGATGCCATACCCCGCATCTCATGGGGCAAATACTACGAGCGGGACGGCCGAAAAATTTTAGGCATGTCGCTCGAGCTCAACCACCGCTTCACAGACGGTGTCCACATCGGCAAATTCGCCGAAGCGCTGGAAAATCTAATTAAACAGCTATGAAAAAAGCAGACAGGAAAAATTCCTGTCTGCTCTTCGTTAGAATGATAATGTGTGCAACTGACTGCACAAACGGTCGGTTCGATTCGGCCTTAAGCCTCGCCGCGCTCTTTAAGAGCTTCCTTGCGGGAGAGGTTTACACGGCCGCGGTCGTCTATCTCGGTGACCTTGACCCAAGTCATGTCGCCGACATTCAGAACATCCTCGACCTTCTCGGTGCGCTTGAACTCAAGATCCTTGATGTGGCACATGCCGTCCTTGCCCGGAGCAAGCTCGATGAATGCACCGATGGGGATGATGCGCACGACCTTGCCGTAGTACAGTGCGCCGACCTCGGGCTCGAAAACGATGTTCTCGATGGTGGTGCGTGCTGCACGGCAGGCCTCGATATCCTCGGATGCGATGAAGATGCTGCCGTCGTCGTCAATGTCGATCTTGCAGCCGGTGTCGGCAGTGATCTTCTGGATGACCTTGCCGCCGGAGCCGATGACCTCACGGATCTTGTCGGGGTTGATCTTCATCTGGATCATCTTGGGAGCGGACTTGGCAAGCTCCTTGCGCGGTGCGGGGATGGCCTTGAGCATGACCTCGTCAAGGATCTGGTAACGGGCTTCCTTGGTGATCTCAAAGGCGTTCTTGACGATCTCGTGCTTGAGGCCGTCGTTCTTGAGGTCCATCTGGATGGCGGTGATACCGGCCTTGGTACCGGCAACCTTGAAGTCCATCTCGCCGTGGAAGTCCTCAACGCCCTGAATGTCGATGAAGGTGGTGAAATCATCGCCGTCCTGGATCAGGCCGCAGGAGATACCGGCAACGGGAGCCTTGAGGGGCACGCCTGCGTCCATGAGGGCGAGGGTGGTGCCGCAGATGGAGCCCTGAGAGGTGGAGCCGTTGGAGGAGAGAACCTCGGAGACTACGCGGATAGCGTAGGGGAAATCCTCAACATCGGGGATGACAGCTTCGAGAGCCTTCTCGACCAGTGCGCCGTGGCCGTACTCACGCCTATTGGTGGAGCGGCTGGCACGGGCTTCGCCGGTGGAGTAGGAGGGCATATTATAGTGGTGCATGAAGCGCTTGGTGTCCTCTTCCCAGATGGTGTCGAGCTTCTGGGCGTCGGTAAGCGTGGAGAGAGTGGCGATGGAGAGAACCTGAGTCTGGCCGCGGGTGAAGAGGCCGGAGCCGTGGACAACGGGCAGGACGCCGACTTCGGCGGCGAGAGGACGAATCTCGTTCATCTTGCGTCCGTCAACGCGCTTGCCGGCGAGCAGCCACTTCTTGACGACCTTCTTCTGGAGCTTGTAGAGGATCTCGTCCATGTAGTTCATCATGTCGGGATGCTCTTCGCCGTACTTCTCCTCGACCATGGTGATCCAGTCGTTGACGCGGGCTTCGCGGACGTTCTTGTCCGGGGTGTCCATGCAGTATTCCATGGACTCGAACTCGTTATTGACGAGCTTCTCGAAGAGAACATCGTCAAAGGAGGCATGCTCATACTCGAACTTGGGCTTGCCGATCTCCTCGACCATCTTGTCGATGAGGTCGAGAACGGGCTGGAGGTGCTCATGCGCCTGAACGATGCCCTCGTACATGACGTCCTCGGGGACCTGATCGGCCTCGGATTCGATCATGACGATCTTCTTATGGGTGGCGGCGATGGTGGTTATCATACGGTTGCCATTGTCGCGCTGCTCCTTGGTGGGGTTGAAGAGGTACTTCTCACCGTCCCAGCCGAGGACGATACCGGCGATGGGGCCGTTGAAGGGAACATCGGAGATGGAGACTGCGGCGGAAGCGCCGATCATTGCGGTGATCTCGGGGGAGCAGTCGCGGTCAACGCTCAGGACTTCGCAGGCGATGACAACGTCATTGCGCAGGTCGGTCGGGAAGAGCGGACGCATGGGGCGGTCGATCAGGCGGGAAGCCAGAACTGCGGGCAGGCTGGGCTTACCCTCGCGGCGCATGAAGCTGCCGGGGATGCGGCCGACGGCGTAGAGCTTCTCATTGAAGTCCACGGAGAGGGGGAAGTAATCGATGCCGTCCTTCGGGCGGGCGGAGGCGGTGCAGGTGACGAGAACGGTGGTCTCGCCGTACTTTACGAGAACCGCGGAGTTGCAGAGCTCTGCGAGCTTGCCGACCTCCATGGACAGGGGGCGGCCTTCGTACATGATCTCGTACTTCTTGTAGTTCGGAAATTCCTTATGGGTGATTATCATTTGCTTTCTCCTTATATTTCCTGCACTTTCCGACACTTAGCACTTGAAGAAAGACCGCGCACGGCGGCGCTTCTTCAAATACTAAGCTACCGGAAAGCACATAGTTTACATTGTTGGTGCAACTTGCGCCCAAGCCTCGCAGAGTTTTTCGCCCCGCAGGGCGAAAAATAATTCTGATATATTTTTTGCGGGGGCGTGTACCTCGCAAAAAATACTTCTCACGGAGGGAGTGTCGAGCGAAGCGAGGCAGCGAGCGGAGTGCAAGCTTTTCTCAAAAAGAAAGCGTTAGCTTTCTTTTTGAATAAAAAGCAGAGAGACAATATTAACTTGTCTCTCTGCAGTGAAAAACTTCATAAACCTCGGTGCGCAGAGCTGAAGATTACTTGCGGATGCCCAGCTTTGCAATGATTGCGCGGTAACGCTCGATATCCTTCTTGGCAAGGTAGTCCAGCAGACGGCGGCGCTTACCGACCATCTTGTACATGCCCAGACGGCTGTGGTCGTCATTGGGATGATTCTTGAGGTGCTCGGTCAGCTCGCGGATGCGCTGGGAGAGGATAGCGATCTGGACTTCGGGAGAACCGGTGTCGCCCTCGTGGGTGGCGTTGTCAGCGATGACCTGGGTCTTGACTTCTTTGGTGATCATAGGTGTTATACCCCTTTCAAAATGTTACTATACCCGGTGTCCCGGCAGCGGGCGGAAAGGTTACCGCAATAGCGGCATGACCCCGGCGCTGAGAGCACGGGCGCATACTGGTGTATAATAACATCTGCGCGCGCAGGTGTCAAGTTTTTACTGTGTTTCCGGCAAATTATTTTGCTTCGAGCTTCGCCGCGAACTCCGTGATCGCGGCAAGGCCGGCCTTGAGAGTTTCGGTGTCGCTGGCGTAGCCGATGCGCATGCTGCGGGGCTGCTCGAAGCAGTCGCCGGGCGTGACGAATGCGCCGGTCTCATGGTACATACGGGTGCAGAAATCGTAGGACGGGATATCGAAATCGTAATAGACAAGAGCGGTAGTGCCCGCCTGCGGCCTGGTATAGAAGAAGTGCTCGGAGGAATTGACCCAGTCGTCGAGGATGGCGAGGTTCGTGCGCACGATGCCGGTGTTGCGCGCGATGAGCTTGTCCTTGTGCCCGAGCGCGATGGCGGCGACGGCCTCATCGAACATGCCGCAGCTTATGAGGTCATAGTCCCTGTGGGAGCGGAGGGCGGCAAGCGCGGCCTCGTCGTGCGTGGCGATCCAGCCGAGGCGCAGGCCGGCGAGCGAGAACACCTTGGACATACTGCTGACGGAGATGCCCTTTTCGTACAAGTCGGCAACGGATTCGCTCCAGACATCCTCCTGCGTGAGGTGGCGGTAGACCTCGTCGCAGAGGAGGTACGCGTCCACACTGCGGGCGATTTTAACTATCTCTTCCAGAAGCTCCCTGCCCATGAGCGCGCCGGTGGGGTTATTGGGGTTGTTGATGCAGATCATCTTCGTGTCCGGGGTGACAAGGGCGCGCAGCTCGTCAAGGTCGACAATGTAGCCGTTCTCCTGCTTGAGGTGCATGACGGCAAGGTCAGCGCCGATGGACTCGGGGATAGAATAAAGCTGCTGATAGGTCGGCATGATGCTGATGACTCGGTCGCCCTCCGAGACGAGGGAGCAGAACACATGGTGGTTCGCGCCCGCCGCGCCGTGAGTGGTGATGATGTTCTCGGGCTTCACGGTCTTATACAGGCCGCAGATGCCGTCGAGGAAATCCGGGCGGCTGTATATATCGCCGTAGGTCAGGCGCCGCGCACAGAACTCGCGCAGGAAGGCTTCCTTATCCTCCCCGGTCAGCTCGAACAGCTCGTCGAGCGACACGGAGTCAACGCAGGTCTCGGCGATGTTGTACTTTGCGCCGACCTCGTACTCGTTCATCCATTCCTCTACCGCAAAGGGCTTGATCTTCATGTTCAGATTTCCTCCTTGATAAATAGTAGTTTACAGTAAGCTCTGAATAAATGTCGCCATTTGTTCAGTGCTTACTTGAAAAAAGGCATCCGCGACCGAACCTTATCCAGCTTTTGCCGGAATACCTACGGTTCAGTCACGGATGCCTTTGACCCTCCACCCGGTGGTGAAAGAAGCATATATATTCAGCTTGAGTGGATTGTACCGCATGAAAATTTGTTTGTCAAGAGGGACGTTCTGCGGATTTTTTGTTTTCTTTCACTGTACCATTGGTTGACAAGAGCACATACGCCTGACAGCATGGGCATATTTCTGCCCGTCAAAACCGTGTGTGTCCTTGTCAATCAACGGTAATCTATGATATTATAAAAACACCCAATACGAAAAATTTTTTCACAAGGAGGAACCAGCATGTCCATAAGAGAGATCAGCTTCCCATCCGCCAACGGGCGCGACACCATCAAGGCATGGGCATATACCCCGCTCGGCAAGCCCAGAGCCGTCATCCAGCTCATCCACGGCTTCGGCGAGCACTCCCGCCGCTATCTGCACATGATAAGCAAATTCCAGGCCGCGGGCTTCGTCGTCTACGCGGACGACCACATCGGGCACGGCAAGACCGCCTACGACAGCGGCACCATGGGCGACCCGCACTCCGGCGGCTACATGACCTATCTCAAGGATGAGAAGGTGCTGCATGACATTGCCGTCAAGGACCACCCCGGGCTTCCGTACTTCGTGTTTGGCCACAGCTGGGGCTCTATGCTCGGCCGCGCCTATGCCGCGCTCTATGGCGATGACCTCAAGGGTCTCATGCTCTGCGGAGTAGTGTCTCAGTTCAAGGGCTGCGAGATCGAGCTGCACGACCCGGAGATAAAGGCCGCCGTTGCTGCCGACCCGTATCAGCCGGTCGGCGACTGGTTCGGCAAGGTCTTCCTCGATATGACCGCGAGGATCGAAAACCCCAACGGCCCGTCCGACTGGATCGCCTGCAATCCCGATATCGTCGCCGACCACGCGGGCGATATGTTCAACGGCTTCGATGTCACGCTGGAGCTGGTGTGGGATCTGGTGGAGCTGTACGGCTTCATTGAGCGCCGCGAGTGGGCGGAGATGGTGCCCTCCTCGCTGCCGGTGTATCTCATCTCCGGCGACTGCGACCCCTGCGGCAACTACGGCGAGGGGCTGTACCATGTGGCAAACCTGCTGGCCGAGAGCGGGAACAAGGTCAGCGTCAAGGCCTACAGCGGCTACCGCCACGAGATACACAACGAGCTTGAGCTGCGCGACGAGGTCGAGGCCGGGCTGGTGGGCTTCGTGAACGGAGTCCTCGGGTGAGGTTCAATAGGATATAATGAAATGGGGCAGGTACCTTTAAAGGGTACCTGCCTCGATTATGTCATTATCTGTGTCTCTGTCAGTTACGGGCAATCTGATGTCTTTCCAGCCGGTGACGTTGCTGCGCATTCAGCCCGGGCAAAAAAATATCTCTTCCATGCATTTTACCTCCGGATGGTATTTGTGTTGGTATTTATATAGCATATAATACCATGCCGTGCAGTCAAAGGTCAACGTTATGAACGTCTTCATACACAAAATTTTGGGCGCAGCAGGAGGCTGCCCCGAAATGATCGCTTCCGGTCATTCCGAGGCAGCCCCTGTTATCACGTCTGTTCAGTTGGCTGGGCGGGCATTTTTCATGCCGTCCTTTATTTTTTCCGCCGCGTCAAGCAGACTCTGCGCCTGAGGCAGCAGCGCTTCCCCGGCCTCCGTGAGGCGGAAGTCCCGGCTTGAGCGCTCGAACAGCCTGACGCCAAGCTCCTCCTCAAGCGCGGAGACTGAGCGGCAAATAGTCGAATGGCTGATGTACAGGCTCCTTGCTGCGGCGGAAAAGCTCCCGGCCTCCGCCGCGGCGGTGAAGTGCCTGAGCTGTTCAAGCTCCATCTCAGTAATTAAAGGTGTAGGGCAGGAGCTCCGAGAGCTTATAGCTCACATAGCGGTCACCGGCCTTGGCGCAGAGCACCTCCATCTCCGGTGAAAACTCCGCCAGAAACTGGCGGCATGCGCCGCAGGGGGTACACCAGTTTTCGCTGTCGGCATAGATGGCGATGCGCCTGAAGTCCCGGTGACCCTCGCTGACCGCCTTGCAGCAGGCGGTGCGCTCGGCGCAGATAGTGCTGCCGAGGGCGGCGTTTTCAACGTTGCAGCCGGTGAAGACAGTGCCGTCGGTGCATTCGATCGCGGCGCCGACCGCGAAGCGCGAATACGGAACATAGGCATTGAGCGATGCCTGCTTTGCCTTTGACATGAGTTCTCTGTCAGTCATAGATATTCCTCCTATATCGTAATTCTTGTTTCTCCCAAGTTATGTAATTTTGCCGACAGGCAAAATGATTCTGATCATTTTCGCCGGCGGCGTGTACGTCGGCGAAAATACTTCTCGCTCAGAGAGTGTCGAGCGAAGCGAGGCGCGGGTCTGAGCGCTTTTCAACAAAGCATTTATGCTTTGTTGAGGACTTTAGTCCAACATTATCTCCCAATTCGGGAAATCATACAGCGGATTCCCTGCGTTGGGGTTTACGCCCTTGATGACGCCGCGGTGGCTTATGAACTGGTGCGTCTCAAAGCCGATGGAAATGAGCGAGCCCGTCCCGGCAATATACTGGCACAGCTGCTGGAACATAGCAGAGCGCGAGGTGTCCCCGGCGGCGAGATAGTTGTTTATATAGCCGACGAAGCTGCTGTCTTTCCCGCGCGAATAGTTGAGGTCGCTGTCGGGGTCGAGGAGCTCTGTGACGTCAAAGTTATTGCGCAGCTTCACCTCACCGTAGTACATGTCGAAGTCCCCGTCTTCAAGCGCCTGAAGATAATTCTCCCATGTCAGCTCCTGAACGTTCACGGTCAGGCCGAGAGATTCCATATCGCTTGCAAACTTGCGCACAACGCCGGTCTTCGCGCTGCTGTCGGAGCAGACGATGAACTTGAGCTCTATCTTCTGCGCGGAGCCGGACATGTATTCAAGCTTGCCGTCGTTATCGTAATCCTTTATGCCGGAGTTCTCGAGGACAAGACGGCAGGTCTCGAGGTTATACGCGAGACTGTCGGCATACTGCTGAGGATAGTCCGCGCAGGTGGGGTACATCGGCACGGCCGAGGCCGCCGCGTTTCCGTGCATCAGCTCCTCGGCAAAATACGCGCGGTCAAAGGCGTAGTTCATCGCCTGACGGAAGCCGTTGAAACGGCCGATATTGGATTCCTCGTTGAACATCACATAGTGATAGTTCGTGGTGGCATAGTTGTGGATCTCGCTGGTGCTGGCATAGCCGAGGTTCGTGTAGCTCGATGGGTCGTTCGTGACAACGTCGATGATGCCGTCGTCAAAGGCGGTGATGCGGCTGGCCGCGTCCGTGTACTTCACGAGAAACACCGTGTCTATCGGGAGGTTCTCATAATCCGGGTAATATGGCGACGCGACAAGATAGGTCTCGTCCTCGCTGTACATATAGGGTCCACTGCCGATGGGCTTGGGGTCGCCGTAGGTGCCGTATTTGACGATGGGGATATTCAGCAGCTTTACAAACTGCGTGTCGCCAATGCCGAGAGAGACATAGAAGCGGGTATCGTCATAGCCGGAGCCCTGATAGCTCGCGAAGCGGCCGCGGAAACGGTCGGAGTTTATCGCGGCGTCGAGCGAATAGCGCAGGTCGCGCCCGGTGACGGGCGTACCGTCGCTGAAATAGTGCCCCTCGGCGATCTCGAAGGTCCAGTAGGTGGCCTCCTCGTTGCAGATCCAGCTCGTCAGCAGGTTCGGGATGACCTCAAAGCTGTTGTCGAGCTCGACCATGTTCTCATACACAAGGCTGCACACGAGCTGGTTTGAGTGGTTCGTCGCGATCAGGGGGTTGAAGCTGTAGTCGTTATTGCAGTTGAGGGAGAACACATTATCTGCCGCGGCGGCGCGGGTCACGTCCTTACCGGCGGTAGACACAAGGTCGTTCGGGTTATTGCCGCTGCTCGTACTGCTGCCGCAGCCGGTGCAGCCGAGCAGCATCGCCATGCACAGCAGCAGCGCGCACAGTCTCTTTTTCTTTCTCATGGTCATCTCCTCAGTCCAGGACTATCAGCGCCGCCTGACTGCCCCGCTGCCCGTGGGTATAGCGGTGCGACCAGTATTTGTCATGGCGGCAGTAGGTGCATTCATCCGAAATGTCAATGTTCTCCGGCAGGACGCCGAGCTGAATGAGCCGCCGCGCGTTTGCTGCGCGCAGGTCGACCATCGTCTTGCCGCCGGGGCGGCGGTCGAACAGGCCGTCCGTGTCCCCGGAGAGGTAGCGCTCTATCGCCTGAGGGACATCGTCGTCCGTCTCGAAGCAGCAGCGGCCTATCGAGGGGCCTATCGCGGCGTGGACGCTCTGCGCTTTCGCGCCGAGAGACGCCATAGCGTCAAGCGCGTTCCTGAGGATGTCCCCAACGGAGCTGCGCCAGCCGCAGTGGATCGCCCCGGCGGCGGAGTGCTCCCCGTCATAGAGCAGCACGGGCACGCAGTCGGCCACCATGCACATTATCGGCAGGCCGCGCTCAGAAGTGACGATGCCGTCGGCCTCATAGGGTACATGCGACATGCACACGTGCTTATCCGCCGAGGTGACGATGCGCACATCGGCCTTGTGTACCTGCTGCGTCACGGCCATATCGTCGATGCCGACGCCCATAAGCTCACACACGCGGCGGTAGTTTTCGCGCACGGCCTCGGGATCGTCGCCCCGGTTGGAGCCGAGGTTCAGCGAGGAAAATATCCCCGTGCTCACGCCGCCATAGCGCGTGGTAAACGCGTGGCGCGCGCCGATCTTATCCGAGCTCATATAGATGAGCCCGTTATGGTTATTCTCTGTAAAGGACATGGAAGTCTCCTATCAAAGACAAAGCATTTGCTTTGTCTTTGTTTTCGTTACTCGTTTCTGCCGCAGCACTCTTTGTATTTAAGTCTGCGGGAGCCGTCGGCCTTCATCTTGCCGCAGGGGCAGGGATCGTTGCGCCCGGGCTTCGGCACCTTTTTGACGGGCTGCTTCTTCACCGGCTCGCCGCCGACGTTTGCCGCCGCGTTCTTCGAGACGGCCTTGCGCTCGATGGCCTGCTCCTTGCGCACCTGCACGATGAACAGACGGCGCACCGTCTCCTCGCGTATGCCGCGCACCATGGCCTCGAACATGTCGAAGCCCTCCTGCTTATAGGCATCGATGGGCTTGACCGAGCCGTAGCCGCGCAGACCGATGCCGCGCTTGAGCTCGGCCATCGCGTCGATATGATCCATCCAGTATTCATCGACGACGCGCAGCATTATAACGCGCTCTATCTCTCGCATCAGCGGCAGGCCGTTCGGCCCCTCGCCGAAGGCCTCTTCCTTTGCGGCATAGACCTTTTCGGCAAACTCGTTCACAGCTTCGCTGAGCTTATCATTATGCACACTGCCGCCGAACTGTTCTATCTTAAACGTGCCGCGGCGCATGAAGAGCTTCTCAAAGGGCTGGAGAGCGTTATCGAGCTGGGTCTGGTTCTCCGCCACGCCCCCGGCAAGGCCGTCGGCCACGGTGGAGGAGACGAGCTCCTTTATCATACCCATGATCTGCGCGTGGATATCCTCGCCGTCAAGCACCTTGCGGCGCTCGCCGTAGATGATGTTGCGCTGCTGGTTCATGACGTCATCGTATTCGAGGACGCTCTTACGGGTCTGGAAGTTGCGGCTCTCGACCGTGCGCTGCGCCTGCTCGATGGCGTTGGAGAGCATCTTATGGTCAAGCGGGGTGTCCTCATCGACCTTCATCGTGTCCATAAGGCCGGTGAGCCTGTCGGAGCCGAAGAGACGCATGACATCGTCCGTCAGCGCAAGGTAGAAGCGGCTCTCGCCGGGGTCGCCCTGACGGCCGGCACGGCCGCGCAGCTGGTTATCGATACGGCGGGACTCGTGGCGCTCGGTGCCGAGGATGAACAGGCCGCCGACGGCGCGCACCTTTTCGGCCTCCGCGTCCGTCTCAGCCTTGTGTACCTTCATGCGCTCGGCAAACAGCGCGCGCGCGGCGAGGATGTTCTCATCGTCCGTCTCGGCGTAGCCGGTGGCTTCGGCGATGGTAGCCTCGTCATAGCCTGCCTTGCGCAGGTCGGCCTTGGCCATGAACTCGGCGTTGCCGCCGAGGGTGATATCGGTGCCGCGGCCTGCCATGTTCGTCGCTATCGTAACTGCGCCAAACTTACCGGCCTGAGCGACGATCTCGGCTTCCTTTTCATGGTACTTGGCGTTCAGCACCGTGTGCGGGATACCGCGGCGCTTGAGCAGGGAGGAGATATATTCGCTCTTCTCTATTGATATAGTACCGACCAGAACGGGCTGACCCTTCTCGTGGCACTCTACGATCTGCTCAATTATCGCGCGGTTCTTGCCGACGTCGTTCTTATACACAACGTCGGGGTGGTCGATCCTTATGACGGGCTTGTTTGTCGGGATCTCGATGATATCGAGCTGGTATATCGCGCTGAACTCCTCAGCTTCGGTCGCGGCAGTACCGGTCATGCCGGAGAGCTTGCCGTAGAGACGGAAGTAATTCTGGAAGGTTATGGTCGCAAGGGTCTTGTTTTCCTTCTGGACATCGACGTGCTCCTTGGCCTCGATCGCCTGATGCAGCCCCTCAGAGTAGCGGCGGCCGAGCATGAGACGGCCGGTGAACTCATCGACGATGATTATCTCGCCGTCCTTGACGATATAGTCAATGTCGCGCTTCATTATGCCGTGCGCCTTGAGCGCCTGATTTATATGGTGCGAGAGCGTGGCGTTCTCGATATCGGCGAGGTTTTCAAGGTTGAAGGCGCGCTCTGCCTTGGCGATGCCGCGGGCGGTGAGCGTCGCGGTCTTGGCCTTCTCGTCGACGACATAGTCCGCGTCGAGATCCTCGCTCTCCTCCTCCTTCTCGTCAACGCTCGCGTAGACGACCTTCTTCAGACGGCTGACGAAGTCGTCCGCCTGACGGTAAAGGTCGGTGCTCTCGTCGCCCTGACCGGAGATGATGAGCGGAGTTCTGGCTTCATCGATGAGGATGGAGTCGACCTCGTCGACGATGGCGAAGGCATGTCCGCGCTGAACCATGTTCTCCTTATAGAGCGCCATGTTATCGCGCAGATAGTCAAAGCCCATCTCGTTGTTCGTGCCGTAGGTGATATCGCAGTTATAGGCTTCGCGGCGCTCGTCGTTATTCAGCCCGTGGACGATAAGGCCGACACTCAGGCCGAGGAAGCGGTGCACCTTGCCCATCCATTCGCTGTCGCGCTTGGCAAGGTAATCGTTCACGGTGACGATGTGGACGCCCTCGCCGGTCAGTGCGTTGAGGTAGGCCGGGAGCACAGCGACAAGCGTTTTGCCTTCGCCGGTCTTCATTTCGGCGATGCGCCCCTGATGCAGGACGATGCCGCCGATGAGCTGCACCCGGAACGGGCGCATGCCGAGCACGCGCCACGCGGCCTCGCGCACGGTGGCGTAGGCCTCGGGCAGGATATCGTCCAGCGTCTCGCCCTCGGCAAGGCGCTGCTTGAATTCATCGGTCTTCGCGCGCAGCTCCTCATCAGATTTTGCGGCGTACTCATCGGAGAGTGCTTCTATCTTGTCTGCTATCGGGTAGATGCGCTTGAGCTCACGGTCGGAATAGCTACCGAACAGCTTGTTGAAAATTCCCATTTATGTATGCCTTTCCTGAAAAAAGAAATGTAGATACTGATTCAAGGTATATATTAGCACAAGTTTGTGAATAAAAAAAGTATAATCTTGTCCTGTCTGTTTTTGTGTGCTAAAATATTTCATCGAAAATACTACCGGGCTGCACCGAGAGAGAACAGAGGGATCTTCATATGAACAGGATAGGCTTCGATAACGACAAATACGTAAAGCTGCAATCGCAGAACATACGCGACCGTATCTCCAAATTCGGCGGCAAGCTGTATCTGGAGTTCGGCGGCAAGCTCTTTGACGACTTCCACGCATCCCGCGTGCTGCCGGGCTTCGCGCCGGACAGCAAGGTGAAGATGCTGCTCGAGATGAAGGACGAGGCGGAGATAGTCATCGCCATATCCGCGGACGACATCGAGCGCAGCAAGCGCCGCGGCGACCTCGGCATCACCTATGAGGACGATACGCTCCGCCTTATCGACGCGTTCCGCGGGATAGGGCTTTATATCGGCAGCGTCGTCATCACGCACTACCGCGGTCAGGCCATTGCCGACCAGTTCAAGAAGCGCCTTGAGGCGCTCGGCGTCGCGGTGTATCTGCACTATATCATCCCCGACTATCCCTCGAATGTCCCGCTCATAATCTCCGATGAGGGCTTCGGAAAGAACGAATATATCGAGACGACGCGCTCACTCGTCGTCGTCACGGCGCCCGGCCCCGGCAGCGGCAAGATGGCCACCTGCCTGAGCCAGCTCTACCATGAGCACAAGCGCGGCATCAGCGCGGGCTACGCGAAGTTCGAGACCTTCCCGGTCTGGAACCTCCCACTCAAGCACCCGGTGAACCTCGCGTACGAGGCTGCGACCGCCGACCTTGACGACGTGAACATGATAGACCCGTTCCATCTCGAAGCCTACGGCGTCACTACCGTCAACTATAACCGCGACGTTGAGATATTCCCCGTGCTCGAAGCGATCTTCAAGCGCATCTACGGCGAGAGCCCGTACAAGAGCCCGACGGACATGGGCGTCAACATGGCCGGCTACTGCATCACCGACGACGAGGTCTGCTGCGAAGCGTCAAAGCAGGAGATCATCCGCCGCTATTATGCCGCCGCCTGCGCCGTGCGTCAGGGCCTGAGCGACGCCGCCGAGCTGCGCAAGATAGAGCTTATTATGAACTCCGCCGGTATCTCCATTGAGGACCGCCCGGTAGTCAAGGCAGCGCTCGACCGCGCGGAGGAGACCGGCGCGCCCGCTGTCGCACTGGAGCTCAACGACGGGACTATCATCACCGGCAAGACAAGCTCCCTGCTCGGCGCGTCCTCGGCCTGCCTGCTGAACGCTCTCAAGAAGCTCGCCGGGATAGACAAGCCGCTGCAGCTTATCGCTCCGGGCGTCATCGAGCCTATCCAGCACCTCAAGGTCGAGCACCTCGGCAACCACAATCCGCGCCTGCACACGGATGAGATGCTGATCGCGCTGACTATATGCTCGGTCATGAACCCGATGGCGGGCTACGCGATCGACCAAATCAACCGCCTCAAGGGCTGCGAGGCGCACTCCTCCGTCATCCTCTCCCACGTCGACGAGGAGATGTTCAAGAAGCTCGGCGTCAATATATCCTTCGAGCCGAGGTATCAGGCAAAGAAGCTGTATCATAAGAAGTAATTCAAAAAAAATCAAGCCGCGCCGGTTCACCCGGCGCGGCGTTTTTTTACGAACGGCATGAACGGTGCGTATATCACCGCCCATGCGGCGGTGAGGAGCGGGAGATAGCCCAGCAGATAGCCGGGGCGGCCGAGAAAAGCGAACCACTCCAGCGGCGAGCCGGGCAACGGCCAGTTGAGAAACATATAGTTGGTGCCCATCAGGCGGTCAAAGACATAGACCGGCACCGCGATGATCAGCATTAGGCCGAGGCAGGCCGGGGCGCGGCGCGTATCTGGGCGGAGCTCCCCGCCCGCGACGAGCATCAGCGTATATCCAACGAGCAGGATGTGCAGCGTAAAGGAGTTCACGCTCATGAAGTGAAAGGCGGGGTAGGCGCTCCAATCCGGGAAGAGCAGCGCGCACACGGCCCCCGGCATGCAGAAGGCATAGAGGAACTGCCCGGTGAGCTCCCCGCCGCGCAGGGAGTGGAGAAAGCTTATATATATCGCGAGCGCGCACAGGTGCAGCGGCAGCCGCCCTATGCCGTATTCTCCCGCGAGCATCAGCAGCAGTGAGCGCAGCAGCTCTATCGCGAGCGCCGCGCCCGCTGTCACGCGGCGCATACGGACGCGGCGGGCAGGAGTGCAGCGTCTATATCTCCTGCACAGCAGAAACCACGCTGCGAGCGCGGCCAGCAGCCACAGGATATGCAGCGGGGAGAAGAGTCCGAACGCCCTCTCCGAGCCCGGGACTATTGAAAAATCAAGGAAAGCGTCCATTTTACCTCCGGCACGGAGGCGGGTTATTCCGCTTCCGGCGTTTGGATTGTATAAAAATCTGACTTTTTTGTATATTTCTATTGACATACGCCGAAAGCGTGCTATAATGCAGGCAATTGAACAAAGCATGATAGAGGCGCGGATGTTAAGAGTAGCCCCCTTGAAAGACGGCAGGAACCGTTGGGGCGAAAGGAGCAGCCGCCGAAGAGTATGGGACTTCCTGATCCGGTATATCTGGGTCGTCGGAGAATATCCGGCGGACTGTCGCGTAAGCGGAGAGCTGTCAGGCCACCTTGGTGATTATTTTCGAGGTCATGAACAGTATCTGCTCTGTTCATGATTTTATTTTTTTAGGAGGAAAGAACTGATGTACGGTACTTTCTGGGCACTCGTGCCTCCCATTGTGGCCATCGTTCTGGCCCTTATCACCAAGGAGACTTATTCGTCTCTGTTTGTCGGCATTGTTGTCGGCGCGCTTTTTGTCGGCGGCTTCAATCTTGTCGGCTCGCTCGACACTATGATCAATGACGGCTTTATTGCCGCCCTTTCTGACAGCGGCAACGCAGGTATCTTCATGTTCCTCGTTCTGCTGGGCATCATGGTCGCGCTCATCAACGCCGCCGGCGGCTCCGCCGCGTTCGGCCGCTGGGCTGCGCAGCATGTTCACACCCGCGCCGGTGCGATAATCGCAACCTTCTTCCTCGGCGTGCTCATCTTCGTTGACGACTATTTCAACTGCCTGACCGTCGGCTCCGTCATGCGTCCCGTTGCCGACAGCCACAACGTCTCCCGCGCAAAGCTCGCATATATTATTGACGCAACTGCCGCGCCTATATGCATGATCGCCCCCGTGTCCTCCTGGGCAGCTGCCGTTGCGACCACCGCGCAGGATCTTGACACCGGCATCTCAGGCATCCAGCTTTTCGTTCAGGCCATCCCCTACAATTTCTATTCCCTGCTGACCATCGTGTTCGTCATCGCCATCACCGTCATGGGTTTCGATTACGGCCCCATGGCCATGGCCGAACTGAAGGCGCTTCAGGGCGAGCTCGGTTCCCTCGGCAACGATGAAGAGAATCACGTTGAGAACGCCTGCATCTGGGATATGCTCATTCCCGTTATCGTACTTATTATATTCTGCATCGTCGGCCTGATGTATGCCGGCGGCTTCTGGGACGGCGCAGGTCTTATTGATGCTTTCGCGAACACCAGCGCTTCCGTCGGTCTGCCCTGGGGCTGCATCATCGCCCTGCTCATCACCTTTGCGTACCTGCTCCTGCGCCGCGTCATCACCTTCAAGGATGCTACCGGCTGCATCACCAAGGGCTTCATCGCGATGGTTCCCGCGCTGCTCATCCTCACCTTCGCACTCACCCTCAAGAACATGACCGGCCTTCTCGGCGCTGATGTGTACGTTGCGGGTCTCGTTCAGGGCGCGGCTGACGGCCTGTTCTCCATGCTCCCGGCGATCATCTTCCTCGTCGCGGTCGGTCTGGCCTTCGCCACCGGCACCAGCTGGGGCACCTTCGGTATCCTGATCCCCATCGTGCTGCCCGTCTTTGCTGACGCTCCCGACCTGCTCATGATCGGTATCTCCGCATGCCTTGCCGGCGCTGTCTGCGGCGACCACTGCTCCCCCATCTCCGACACGACTATCATGGCCTCCGCCGGTGCAAACTGCAACCACATCGAGCACGTCAGCACTCAGCTGCCCTACGCGCTGACCGTCGCGGCGATCTGCTTTGTGAACTTCATCCTCGCGGGCTTCATCCGCAACGCGGTCATCTGCCTCATCATCGGCATCGCAATGACCATCGGAACGCTGTTCGTCATCCGCAGCGTCGTCAGAAAGAACGCCGCCGAACAGGCGTAAGCGATATACTGCTTATATAGAATAGAGTATCCCCGCTGTTCACCACGGACAGCGGGGATGTCTTGTTTATTCGTCTTATCTCATAAATAACCTCGCAAGCTCCATCGTCACGATCTTCGCTGCCGCGCCGCCGCGGCATAGCCCTTGACGGAACCGGCCATGATCCAGCCCATATAGATGACCTCCGCACCCGCGGAGATATACTCCCCCGCCTCGGCAGCGGAGTACGCAGGCAGTCCGGTCTCGTGCGAAAGCAGCCGTGCATAGCGCTCGGTGCTCCCGGTGTTGGTGGTGTAAATGATAGCGTCCATAATGTCCTCTTCTTCCATAAAATGATTTGCCGTGTTCACGGCTTTTTACATTCTTTTTCCACTCTGGCGATGAAGCGGTCGATGTGCTCATCCAGGAGCGTCTCGACAGCGCCGTCTCCAATATGCGATTCTTTGTGTCCTCCGCCATAGTCCCGTTCTCCTTTTGGTTACCGAACGGTAACTTGTCAAGAGCTTTTTTAATTTTTCCCGGTTATGGAATATGAATTTTTATTTCTTGCACCGGTCTTGGTACTGGTGTAAAATATAGTTATATTACACGTCTACATATAAGAAAGAAGGACAGGCTATGAAGATAACTTTTATAGGCGCCGCGCATGAAGTGACCGGCAGCTGCACTTATATCGAAGTCGGCGACAAGAAGGGCATTGTCGATTACGGCATGGAGCAGGGCAGGAACCTCTATGAGAACGCTCCCCTGCCCGTCGCCCCGGGCGAGCTGGATTTCGTGCTGCTGACCCATGCGCACATCGACCACTCCGGGATGCTGCCCGCGCTCTATAAGCAGGGCTTCCGCGGCTCGGTATACGCCAGCGCCGCGACCTGCCAGCTGTGCGACATAATGCTGCGCGACTCGGCGAACATCCAGATGCAGGAGGCAGAGTGGAAATCCCGCAAGGCCATGCGCGCGGGCGGCGCGCCGGTCGAGCCGGTATACGACCTTGACGACGTCGCGGGCATAATGGGGAGAATGATCCCCTGTGGGTACAACAAGATAATTCAGGTCAATGACTGCGTGTCCATCCGCCTGACCGACGTCGGGCACCTGCTCGGCTCGGCGGCAATAGAGGTATGGCTGCACGAAAACGGCGAGGAGCGCTGCATCTGCTTCAGCGGCGATATCGGCAACATCGATCAGCCCATCCTCCGCGACCCGCAGCATGTTAAGAGCGCGGACTACCTCGTGATAGAATCCACCTACGGCGACAGGCTGCACTCCGCCGAGCGCGCGGACTACGTCTCCGAGCTTGCAAAGCTCATCCAGTCGACGCTCGACGCCGGCGGGAACCTCATTATCCCCTCCTTTGCCGTCGGCCGCACACAGGAGATCCTGTACTTCATACGCGAGATAAAGGAGCGCGGCCTTGTACACGGACACGCCGGCTTCCCCGTCTATGTGGACAGCCCCCTCGCCATCGAGGCGACGACGGTGTTCCTCCAGTGCGACACGGAGTTTGTCGACGAGGAGATGCAGGCGGTCATCCGCTCCGGTGTGAACCCGCTCATGTTCCCCGGGCTCAAGCTCTCGGTATCGAAAGAGGACTCGGTCGCGATAAACGAGGATAAGACGCCGAAGGTCATCATCTCCGCAAGCGGCATGTGCGACGCGGGCCGTGTGCGCCACCACCTCAAGCATAACCTCTGGCGTCCGGAGTGCCGGGTGCTGTTCGTGGGCTATCAGGCCGTCGGCACCCCCGGCCGGGCGCTCATAGACGGGGCAAAGAAGGTCAAGCTCTTCAACGAGGATATCGAGGTGTGCGCCTCGATAAGTGTGCTGCCCGGCGTAAGCGGCCACGCCGACAAGAACGGCCTTCTCGGCTGGCTGCACGGCTTTGAAAAGAAGCCGAAGCTCGTCTTCGTAAACCACGGCGACCCTGATTCCGCCGACAGCTTCGCCGCCTGCCTCAATGACGAGCAGGGTTACAAGGCCTTCGCGCCATACAGCGGCACGCGCTTTGACCTGCTGCGCGGCGAGTTCGACTATATCGCCGAGCCCAAACCGATAGAGAAGAAGCCCATTGTCTCCAAGGCGAGCCGCCTTGTGTCCGAGCTCATCGCCGCGGCGGAGCGCCTGCTGCGTATCTGCAAGGGCATGGAGGGGAAGCCGAACAAGGTGCTTCAGGGCTTTGTCAGGGATATAAACAAGCTGTCGGACGATATGGAAAAATATACCTGACAGGCGATTTTTAGTTGACATAAAACTGCCGCTGTGCTACGATAATGTAACAGGACATAGAGCGTACGTATGCCCAAGGTTCGGCAAAGCGTACTTGACTTATACAGTCTATACAGGAGGATAAGCATGGCAAACCCGGTATTTGACCCGGAGAGAGCACTGGGTCTGAAAGTGACAAAAATGGATCGGCAGGAGCTCTGTGAGTTCGTCTCCGCGCTCTGCCGCAAGGTCGTGGCGGAGGTCGGCTCAAGAGGCCGCCGCGGCGGTATATACCCGAGCAACATAAGCGTTGACGATAACGGCGGCATCGCCATCGGCCCTGCCGGAAAAAGCCCCTGGGAGGGCGAGGAGCTCAAGTTCATCGCGCCGGAGCTGTACTGGAACGGTCAGCTCTCAGCAGCGTCCGACGTTTACTCGGTCGGCATGCTGATGTACTACGCCGTCAGCGGCGGGCATCTTCCGCTGGAGGACGAGTGCCGCGACGCGCAGCTGCGCCGCATGGGCGGGGACGATTACCCCGCGCCCAAGGCGGCGGGGCGCAGGCTCGGCGAGATAATAGAAAAGTGCATACGCTTCAAGGCTGCCGACAGGTACCAGACGCTTGACGAGCTGCGCGCCGTGCTTGACAGCTGCATCAAGAATCTTTACCTCAGCGACGTTCCGAGCGCCGAGGCTATCTTCAAGAAGAACGACGACGACCTGAGCGACATAGAGCGGATGATGGTCGGCATCATAGAAAAGGGCGATGACGACGAGGCGGAAGCGGAGCCTGACGCTGAAGCTCCCGCGGAGCCGGAGCCGGGCGTGAAGGTCTATGAGCCTGCGCCGAAGAGCGAAGCCAAGGCCAAGAAGCCCGAGCAAAAGAAATCCGAGAGCACGCAGAAGCAGCCCGAGGGGCCGATCAGCTCCGAGCAGGTCGAAATGCTCTCAAAGAAATTCAAAAACCAGGGTACGCCCGCTGTCCCCAAGCTCACTGAGGAGAAAAACCCGGAGCTTGAGCCGGTCGTCCCCGTAAGGCAGCCGGTCAAGACCCCGGCAGTGCAGTATACGAAGAACGCAGAACGCGAAAGGAAGATAGCCGAAGAGGTGAAAAAACGCAGAAGAAGGCCGCTTGCGCTGATACTCGTGCTGTGCGCGGTGCTGATAATGGCGGCAATAGTCATTAACGCGATGCTCAAGGACTTCCAGCAGGCGCGGCAGCAGCCGGACAATGTGACACCGGCTGTGACAAGCAACGACCCCTATGCCAACACCACCATGCCGCCCGTCGCCGAAGACGGTACTGAGACTCCCACCGGCGGGCTTGAGATAGGCGACGGTTCTCCCGATGCGCAGGCGACGCCGGATGCGCAGGCCACTCCCGATCCTCAGGCCACGCCCATGCCTGCCGAGAGCGCGGCTCCGGTCGAGCACAGCTATCAGGTGTTTAAAGAGGACATCAGCTGGAGCGCGGCACAGCAGAAGTGCGAGGCTCTGGGCGGACACCTCGTCGTTATCAATGATGAGGATGAGCTCAACGAGGTCATATCCATGGCGGAGCAGAACGGCATATCCAGAGTCTGGATCGGCCTGCGCAGGCAGAACGGTCAGGAGAGCTGGGTGAACGGCCAGGACGGCTTTGTCAGATGGGCAAAGGGCGAACCGAGCTATGTCGATGTGAACGATCAGGTCTCCGAGGACTATGTGATGCTCTGGAACAACAACGGCTGGGCATATAATGACAACCGCGACGATCCGTGCAGTGATTACCCTGCCTTCTATTCCGGGACGATGGGTTATATCTGCGAGTTCGGCGACTGACGCCGGATGGACAGACTGATCGATCTGCTGCCGGTGCTGCTGGCCGGGCTGCTGCTGTATAAATGCAGCAGTATCAAACCGGCCGGCGCGCTCCGGGAGGATCATCTCTCTCCGCGCAGCTGTCTTTCGGCAAAGGGCTTCTTTGCCGTCACGGTCATCATGCACCATATCGCCCAGTACACCTCGTCCGGGCTTCTGTTTCACAGGTTCGAGTATCTCGGGAACATGCCGGTGTCGGTATTCTTCTTTATCTCGGGCTACGGCCTTATGAAAAGGCTATGCTCGGATGCGGCCTACGGCAGGAGCATTCTGCGCCGCCGTCTGCCGAAGGTGGCGGTACCGTTTTTTCTCGCGGCTGCGGCGTACAAGCTCATGTGCATGTGCATAGGTCAGGAGATGTCCACCGGGGATATGCTGGGGTATCTGATAAACAGCGGCAACTCGCTGTGCATACTCTGGTACTTTGTCGTTATTGCGGTGGCGTATTTTCTCTTCGCCGTATCGGCGCTGCTATTTGGTGGAAAGACGAAAGCCGTGCTTGCCTCGCTGGTTCTGTACTGGGCAGTGTACGTCATTGCCGGGAGCCGTGCGGGGCTTGGCGAATGGTGGTATAATACGTCGCACCTGCTTCCTATCGGCATGACATGGGCACTGTACGAGGACGGCATTCAGCGTGCCGTGAAGAAACGCTGGCTGCCGGTGACGGTACTCTGCATTGCCGGTTTCGCGCTGATATTCACGCGGTATGACAGCATCTATGCGCTGTGCCCGACGGCGGCGTTCCACCTCACGCTCGCGGTATTGAGGAATATGTTCTTCACCCTCGGCTTTGTGCTGATAACAATGAAGCTGCGCTTCGGGAACCGGGCGCTTGAGCTGCTGGGAAAGGTATCAATGGAGCTGTACGCGGTGCAGCTGATACCGCTGGATCTCTTCCACAGTGAGGCCATATGGATAGAGAGCGACCTCATATATGCGCTCGCCGTACTGTCCGTGACAGTGACAGTCTCCGTGCTTATATACTTAGTAAAGAAGAAATTGAACAAACAGCCGTCCCTCGGTTAATGCCGGGGACGGCTGTTCTTGTTTACTGTGATAATGGCAGAGCCTTCATCTGCCGGAAGTAGACCGGCATAAGCAGCGCTGTCGCGCCGAGCCACGCAAGGGAGTGCGACAGGCAGATGCCCGTATAGCTCAGGCCGTATGGCGCGAGCAGCGCGGCAAGACCTACCGAGCCGAGGATGCGCATGACAAGCTCTATTACGCAAGCCTCAAAGGGGGTTCGGCTGTTGCCCATGCTCTGGATCGCAGTGCGGAAAACCATCAGCAGGCCGAGGACGACATAGAACGGGCAGACGGCAAAGAGATAACCGTCGGAATAGCGGATGACCTCGGCGGTGGGAGAATCCAGAAACAGCGGGACGACGAGGTGACGGCAGCCGAGCAGCAGCGCGCACATGAGCACGTTGCACAGCTCGATTTGTACAAGACAGGCGCGCACGCCCTCGCTTATGCGGCGGTACTGCCCCGCACCGTAGTTCTGTGCGACAAAGCTTGAGAGCGCGATGCCGAAGGCATTGTTCATAAGCACAGAGAGCTGATCGACCTTTGTCGCGGCGGTGTAGCCCGCGACGGCGACGGAGCCGAGGGAGTTGACGCCCGTCTGCATGGCGAGCTGGCCGATGCACATGACGGACATCTGAAAGCCCATCGGGAAGCCGACGGCGAGGTGCTTTGCCGCGGCGCGCCGCCAGTCGGCGAAGTCCGCGCGGCGGGTGCGCAGAACGTCAAAATTCCGCATGCCGACGATGGTACACAGCACGGCCGACAGCAGTTGGCTCAAAACGGTCGCCCACGCAGCGCCCGCGACGCCCATATTGAGCGGCAGGATAAAGACAATGTCGAGCACTACATTGAGAAGCGCCGAGAATATCAGGAAAAACAGCGGGGTGCGGCTGTCGCCGAGGCTGCGGAGCATGTTGGAGATCATGTTATAAAACACCGTCGCCCCGGTGCCAAGCAGCACTATGAACATATAGCTGTAGGCCTCGGCATAGATATCCTCCGGTGTGCGCATCCACTGAAGTATCGGGTGAGCAAGCGCGCAGAAGAGCACGGTTATGATAACGGCAAAGCCTGCCGACAGCAGCCACGACACCGCCGTGCTCGAACGCTGGCCGTTTTCGTCGCGCGCGCCGAAGCGCTGGGCAAGGCAGATGCCGAAGCCGCCGGTGAAGCCCTGCACGAAGCAGAGAACGAAATAGATAACGATCGTCGTAGACCCGACGGCGGCGAGAGCCTGCGCGCCAAGAGTGCGCCCAACAATGACGGTGTCGGCCAGAGTATAGAAAAGCTGAAAGAGATTACCGGCAATGACCGGGAGGGAAAATTGCAGCAGCACCCGAAACGGTCTGCCCTGTGTGAGATCCTTAGGCATACGCCCACCTCTGAGCGAAAAATTTGCGCATCAGATAATAGCACTATGCCATCCCATATTCAAGCTGTCAATTGATAACGAAGTGTAAATAAAACGATGCTCCCTTTTTCGTCATTCGGCGTTGAATAAACGCGGGGGCTATGGTAAAATGTCAAAAAAGCGCGGGAGGTATTCTCATGGCGATAGTTGTAGTAGGCGCGGTGTTTGTCGACGTCAAAGGGTTTCCGGAGGATCAGTATATCCCGACCGGGCGCAACGCCGGCAAGGTCGAGATCGTTCACGGCGGAGTCGGCCGCAACGTCGCGGAGGACATCGCCAATATCGAGCTGCGCCCCACCTTCGTCAGCCTTGTCGACGATACCGCCGAGGGCGAGGAGGTCATAAACAAGCTGCGCAACCACAAGGTGAACACCGACTATATCCGCCGCGTCAGGGACGGGATGGGCATGTGGCTGGCGGTGTTCGACAACATGGGCGATATCGCGGGCTCCATATCCAAGCGCCCCGATCTGGGCCCGATATGCGAGATGCTCGACGAAAAGGGCGATGAAATTTTCCGCAATGCCGACAGCATCATCATGGAGATCGACATTGACAAGGAGATAGTAAAGCGCGTGTTCCGCTACGCCGAGAAGTACCATAAGCCCGTCTATGCCGTGGTCGCTAACATGAGCATTGCCACCCAGCGGCGCGACTTTCTCCAGTCTATCGACTGCTTTGTCTGCAACCAGCAGGAAGCGGGCATCCTCTTTGTCAGCGACTTTTCCGACATGAGCCCCGAGGAGCTGTGCGACGATCTCTCCCGCCGCGTCATCAGCGCGCAGATACCGTCGATGGTCGTCACGATGGGCAGCCGCGGCGCGGTGTACGCCGACATGCACGGCGACAAGGGCGTGTACCCGGCGCAGAAGGTCACGGTGCGCGACACGACCGGCGCGGGAGACGCGTTCTGCGCGGGCGTCGCCATCGGCCTGACCTATAAGAAATCCATGCGCGAGGCCGTCGAGATCGGGACAAGGCTTGCCGCGTCCGTCATAACGGCGTCCGAAAACGTCTGCCCGCGCTTCCGCCCGCGTGAGCTCGGGCTGGATGTCGAGGTCGAAAGCTGAGAGCCATATCTCCCGGCACAGCACTTGACATTTCGCGCTGCTTGAGTATACTTTTATTAAAATAAAATTTTGAGAGGAGTCTTTTAGATGACTTCAAGAACCATGCGAATTCTCAATATCATCTCCGGTATCCTGCTCATTGCCGCGGGTATCTACTGCCTGTGCAATCAGGACGTCGCGGCGATGTCCGCGGGCATTATCCTCGGCCTGTTCATGCTCGCTTCGGGCGTTGTGATGATAGTCATATATTCCGGGACGAGACGGTTCATCCTCGGCGCGGGCTGGCTGCTGCTCGACGGGATAATCACGGTGATCTTCTCGCTGTTTCTGCTCACCAATCAGTGGCTTTCGATGATGTCCCTGCCCTTCATGCTCACGCTGTGGCTGATCCTGTCCGGCGTGTCGAAGGCTGTCAGCTCTTTCGACCTCAAGCGTCTCGGCCTGCGCGGCTGGGGCTGGTTCCTCGCGACGGGCCTGCTGCTGCTGGTGTTCGGCATCGTCTGCATGATGGATCCGTGGGTCAGCGTCGTTGCCGTCGGCATGACGGTCGGCCTCGTGTTCATCCTCGACGGCGCAGCTACGATAGCCGTCGCGTGCATCTCCCGCCGCAAGCCGATACTGTAATATTCGCTTCAAAAGAAATATCAACAAAATTCAGCACCGTTCTGCGGTGCTGAATTTTTATTAAGATTGCAGTAAAGCTATTGCGCAGGAGTTTATATAAGCCTATAATCTACACCTGCCGCGGCGGGGAGCGGCAGCCGGGGGGACTGCCGTTCTCCGCCATAAAGCGGCATTGGAGGGGCTCGAAATGAAGAAACGGACTCTGCTCAATTACTGCGGGCTGCTCGGCATCGTGAGCCTGCTGTCATACACGGCGGCGGTGGTGTTCTCGCCGCTGGCCTATCCGGGCTATAACTGGATGGCGCAGGCGGTGAGCCGGGTGAAGGAATTTTACCTGCTGCCCGTCGGGAAAGAGCTGCTGCGCTATGACACGCTCGCGGTGAACACTATCGTGAAAAACCGGCTCGGCGAGGTCAGCTCCTGCGACGTTCCTTACAGTGACGACCTTGCGCGCTTCAATTCCGATTATCTGCGCCTCACAAAGCAGGTCACCGAAAGCTGCGAGAACCACGACCTGACGGAGAGCATGGTGATCGGCACCTCGGCCATTATCGACACGGAGCTTGACGGCGCGGTCGGGATGAACAGCGGAATATTCAATAACCCCTTCATCATCTGGGGCAAGTATCACCGCGGATTTACGAAGACGACGCTCTCCATGTCGTTCCAGTTCCACCACACGCAGATGGATGGAGCGCACGTCGGGCGCTTCCTCGCGCTGGTGCAGGAGAATATACGGACTCTGAAGATATAAAACTATCCCTGCTGGCTTTTGAGTCAGCAGGGATAGTTTTATAGATGTACGGGTTTACTTTGCCTTGCCGCGCTTCTTTATCAGCAGTATAACGCCTGCTGCCGCAGCTATCGAGACAAGACCCAAGCCTGTCCAGAGGGCAATATTGCTCTCGTCTCCGGTTTGGGGATTAGTGCCGGGCTTTGTCGTCGGCGTAGGAGTATAGCTCGGTACGGGGCTGTCCGTCGGGGCTGTGGTAGGCACAGGGCTTGCCGTCGGCGTGGGGGTGGGTGTGGGTGACACCGTCGGTGCGGGAGTGGCAGTCGGTGTGGGCGACGGTGATGGTGTTACCGCGGGTTTATAAGTGTTCGTGATGTTATAGCCGTCGACCTTTTTGGTATAGCCGGGCACTTCGAGCTCGTCTATCGTATAAGCTATTGCTTTCCCGGCGCTGTACTTCGGCAGATTTTCAAAGCTCCAGCTCCATTTGCCGTTGGCATCAGGGCTGACTACTTGCTCTGCAAGCTGCTCCCCACCGGCGAGCAGTATGACTGTGATCTTCTCGGGACGAGCGCTCTCGTTCCCCGCATCTGCCCATGTCTTTGTGCCGCTGATTGTCAGAGTTTCTGGCGTGTGGGTGTTCATGATGTTGAAACCGGTGGCCGCAGTCCCGGTGATAGTCGAGGTATAGCCGGGCACTGCGACCTCCGCCACGGTATACACGAGCTGTTCCCCGCGTTCATAGGCGCGCAGCTCTCTGAATATTCCGCTCCACTTATTATCCGCGTTGAGCGTGAGCGTGCTGCCTGTCTCCTGACCGTTACGGAGGAGCTTCACAGTTATCGACGTGGGGCGCAGACCGTCCTGGTCGTTCCCGTCACGCCATTGCTTTGTGACGTTCACATCGACAAGCCCGTTATCAAGGCTGTTGTGCGAGCGCAGCAGAACATGATTTGCGTAATGTGTGCTGCCCTGTTCATCCACCCACGTCGGCTCATCGTTATACTCACCATCGTTCCCCTCACGGTACTTTGCGTCACCGTATGTGACGTCATAGTCGGCATACCCGTCGCCGTTGGTTTTCGGGTCGTATGCCGTATCGCCGATCATGCTCTCGCGGAGCGTGTATTTTGCCACTGTGCCGTCAGTGAAGAGCGGAAGGTTAGACCATACATAACTCCAGTTGTTATCGGCGCTGAGCGTCTGGCGGTATTCGCTGCCGGTCATCCTGACGCCGTCGCACCACAGCTCTACCTGCACCGGAACGCGCTGGTTCTCCGGGGTGGAATCTGCCCAGTCAGTTACGGCAGTGACAGTAGTGAGGAGCTTGGAATCGTTTCTTACAGTCAGGCGTGCCGTGTCTAGTCCGCTGACATATTTGTCCGTGACATTTTTTCCGTCTTTATCATGGGCTGACAGTGCAGTCAGGTTACCGCTGCCGTCGACCGAAAAGCCTATCTCCGCTGCGCCGTCATATCCGGACGGTACCTCCTCGATCAGCTTATAGCTGCCTTCCATAAGCTCAAGGTAGACATTGCCGTATGCATCGGTCTCAAGTGTCTTGTCAGTTACCTCCGCGGTGTAGCCGTCGAGTCCGGCGTTCTCATCTGTGGAATACTGGCTCGTATTTGGCTTGCGGTAAAGCACAAGTTCTGTACCTTCATCAGCGGCGGCAAGTGTAAATCTAACTCCACTCAGCCCCTTGTGGGTGAACGAGTCCTCCTTATAGAGCGTGAGCATCCCGGAACGCACATAGGTATTGCGGAATGTGAGCGTTTTATATGCCGACTCCGGCACGTCGGTCGCATAGGACTCCATCCTTGTCCTGACGCCGGTACCGTTATATACCTGCCATGCGCGGTCATCCGCTGTTGCTCCGGTGCCGCTTATGATATACCGGCTGCTGCTCTGCCATTCGCTTTCCTTCTGCGTCTTGGATGTATAGTTGAGTTCGCTCAAAGTATAAAAGTCAACGGCGTTGCCTGTCAGTATCCATTCGTATGTTTTCGTCGCTTCGTCATAGCTCGTGTAGCCTAACTTCCCCTCGCGCTTCTCCTCCGCCTTCGGTACGAGCGTCAGTTCATAGTCCTCCGTTATGGCGTTCCCGGTCAGCGGGGTGTGCCTTACAGCGATCTCAAAATCATTCTGCGGATCGGTGATCTGTGCGATGCCTGCACTGTCGCCGAGGAAGCTCTTCCTGACGCGCAGGTGTCCCTCCTTCGCGACAAGGATGCCGTCGACATGCCAGCCGTCGCTCTTATCATATTTCAGGACATACCAGCGCACCTTGAAATGATCGGTCGTCAGTCTGGTACTCGGGATAGCAACGCCCTCCACCTTGATGGTGGCGCCGCTGTTTCTTGTCTGCCTGAATACCTCTTCATCACTGGGAACGCTTTCGAGTATCACACCGCTGTCAAGCGGAGTATTGGTCATTTCGCGCAGAGCCGTATCTGTTGCATAGGCATTCTCCGCCGCAGTCGCCGGCGCGAGCAGCATGCAGTTGAGATCACCGCCGACTGGGACATTGTCCGTTCCGAATATCCCAGTGTAGTATATGGAAGTTGTAAAATTTGATTCCGGTGCAGAAGAAAAACCGTTGGAAAGATTATCGGCGATCTCGCAGTAGAGGTTGACATAGAAGTTCACAGTCGAAATACGGCCATTCGCATCCTTCGCCTTCCATACCGCGTTGAGCGTCAGAGCGCCGTTCTCCTCATAGCGGAGAATATTCGCAGCTGTCAGTATCGTGTCCGCCGGAATGAGTTCATTGCTGCCTGCAACGCGCCATCCATCAAAAAAGTAAATGAATTTCTTTCCCTTATCACCGGATACCAACACCGTGAGCTGTTCCTCGTCCGGGCGACGAAGCATATATTCGTCACCTTCGCCAAGGCTTAACGTAACCTCCAGCTCAGCCTGTCCGTCGATGCAGCCGTCCTTCAGCACGGTCTGCTGTGAGACTGCTATCTGACCAAGCTGCTCCTTCGTCGCATCGAGCGTCGCGGCGTTATAGTGTATCGTATATGTGGTCTTGCTCTCGTCAGCGAGCATGATCTTTATCGGGCAAGTGACCGCATTGAAGGTATACTTGACCTTCCCATCATCCTGCTGTGCGGTTTCATCCGGCTTAATGGTGTCACCTGTATCGGGGTTCGTTATTCTCCACTCGTGCTCGTCGTGCTGGCTGAGGGTGATGCTAAACTCTTTCCCAGTAAAGACATAATATATTCCCGTTGCAGTGTCCTCCGTCCCGGTCGTGTCGGAGACGGAGACGGTGTAGAAGGTGTTATCCGCAAGCACGGCGGCATCATCGCGGGATGCCTTTTGGGCAAAGAACGATGCGCTCCCGCCAACATTGCCCGGCAGGTAATACAGATAATTGTCAATGTTCGTGCTGAGCGGTACACGCCACTCGCCGCTCTCGGTCTGATACGGTTTTGCATCCGCCCAAATGGTATCGTAATTCTTTTTATCTGTGTGCGGGAAGATGCGCAGGTCTGCACTAATATCCTCCGCACTGAAGCCGTAGATGCCATAGACGCTCTCAAGCTCCGCGGCGGTGATATAGTACCGCTTGGTGCTCGCGTCAAGGTTCACGCTGCGTGTGCCGACATTCTTCCATACGCCGTTCACGGCAAGGAACAGCTCCACGCTTGCAGCGGCGTTTTCGCTCTCCTCGACTTTTTCCTTATTGGTATCGTCGCCAGCCTGCTTGTCCGGGTCTGCGTTATCGTCGCTATCGGTGTCTTTGTCGTTATCCTTATCCGGGTCGTTGTTGCCGCTGTTGTCCCCCTTGTCCGGATCGCCGCTGCCGTTGTCGCCGTCGTCCTTATCCGGGTCTCCGCTGCCGTTGTCGCCGTCGTCCTTATCCGGGTCGCCGTTCCCGTTGTCGCCGTTCGTATTCTTGTCGGGACCGTTATCCCCGCCGGTCTGCTCTGTACCGCCGCCTGCGTTGCTGTCCTGCTCCTGCTTGTCCTCCTGCACCTGCTCGGTCTGCTGTCCCTCGTTCTCTTCCTGCCCCATAGCGTAGACCGCAGGATCGGCTATTGTGAATATACAGATCAGCGCTAACAGTAGAGCTAATATACGTAACGCCTTATTCGTCTTATGGTTTCTACACAGCATAACAGCGCCCAATCTTCTATGTGTTAATTTCTTTATATCATGTCAAAAAATGTTTTAGGAAAACCGGTACACGTTCCAGTTTCCCATTGGAATGTCTTTAAACAGTTCCGATTCTTGAAAATCGGACTTTATTATATCAGACGGCGGCACGAAAGTCAATATATATATACATATATATTAGCATAATATTTTGTTGCGGGCTGTGAGTAAACATTTACCATATCTGTATTTTTATGGTCAACTTGCTCCCCATAGAATGCGGCATATCCACGCTGCGGAAAGGAAGCCCGCCGCGTCCGCACACAGCGCGGCGGGGACAGCCCAGCGGCTGTCCTTTACCCCGGCGGCGGTGAAGTACACGGCAATGACATAAAAGGTCGTGTCGCTTGAGGAGCACATGACGGCGGCAGTGCGCCCGGCAAGAGAGTCCGCCCCGCAGCGGGAGATGACGTCCGCCGCCGCGGAGAGCGCAGCGCTCCCCGAGACGGGGCGCAGCAGCATGAGAAGCACCGTCTCCTCCGGGATGCCGAGCGCGGACAACAGCGGGCGCAGCAGTGCGCCGATGTGCTCGGGCAGCCCTGAGGCGCGCAGCAGGTATATCGCCGGGAAGAGCACGACGAGCGCCGGGAAAATATCCCGCATGATGCGCAGCCCCTTTGCTGCACCCGCCGTCAGCGCGGAGAAAACATCCACGCCGCGGCAAATCCCCGCGATGCAGGCTGCGCCGATGATGAGTGCGGGGACAAGCCCCGAGAGCGTATTCAGTCCCACAGTCTTTTCAGAACCGCCGCGGCAGCTATCCCGACAGTGAGCGACACGGCGGAGCTCACCCACACGGCGGGCATGATATCAAAGGCCGCGGCAGCTCCGTAGGACGCGCGGACGGCGGCGACCGTCGTCGGCACGAGCTGGAAGGACGCGGTGTTTATCACGACGAGCAGGCACAGCTCATCCCGCGCGCGGGTATCGCCAAGGCGCACCATGCCCTTGGCGGCACGGATCCCGGCGGGCGTTGCGGCGTTGCCGAGGCCGAGGAGATTCGCGCTGACGTTCTCCGACAGGGCGGCGATGACAGCTTTGTCCTGCCCGCTTGCGGGGAACAGGCGGATGAGCACCGGGCGCAGCAGGCGCGAGAGCCATGCCGCCGCGCCGCTGCGCTCTAAAAGCTCGGCCACCGCGCTCCACAGGCACACCGCGCCTCCTATCGAAATGCAGAAGCTCACCGCCGCGCCCGCGCCCTCAAGCACGGCGCTCCCGGCCTGCGCCGCGCTTCCGCTGTATGCGGCATAGAGCGCGGAGAGGACATACATTGTAAGGATAATGAGCCCGATAAGCACTGCGCGCTCCCCTTTCCTATAATTCATAGAATGTTGGCTATTTCCCGCATTCCCTGTGATATATTTAATAGCAGATATCCGCCCTCAGGGCGGAACATATATACACAAGGAGTGATGAATCGTGAAATCCACCGGTATGGTACGCAAGGTCGATGAGCTTGGGCGCGTTGTCCTGCCCATTGAGCTAAGGCGCACGATGGATATACAAGAGAAAGACCCGCTTGAGATATATGTTGAAGGAGAAAATATTATTCTTCGCAAGTATCACGAGGCCTGTGTGTTCTGCGGCAGCGTAAGGCACATCGTCTCTTTCGGCGGCAGGTACGTGTGTCCCGAGTGCATAGAGAAGCTGAACAGAATGATAAAATAAACGGCCGCCGCAAAACGCGGCGGCGGATATTGTGTCCCTGCGGGACGTATTAAAATGGCGCGCTGCACATGCAGCGCGCCATGATTATTCACCTGTGATAGATCCTGCGCACCTCGTCGGTCTCGCTGCCGTCCGGACGGCGCAGTATCAGCGTCGGCTCTATCTTAAGCCCCGGCTTGCCGCCGCGGCGGCCATCGATGAGGACGAGGTTCGGCACCGCCCCCTCCCGATGGCAGACAAGGCGCAGCCGCTTCGGCTCTATGCCGTGCGCCGTCATGCAGCAGAACAGCTCCGACAGCCGCTCCGGCTTGTGGACAAAATTCACACTCCCGCCGGTGCGGCAGAGAAAGGCCGAGGCCGCGCATATCTCCTCCATGCTGCACTGCGTCTCGCCGCGCGCGGCGGCGCGCGCAGCGTCGGGCGAGAGCTTCCCGCTCCCGACCGGGAAATACGGCGGATTGGCAACTATAAGGTCAAAGCTCCCGGCTTTGAAAAGCTCCCTGTGCCGACGAATATCGCCGCAGACGATATCGCTGCGCGCTTCAAGGGCGTTTGCGCGCATGCTCTCCTCCGCAAGAGACGCAGCCTCCGGGACTATCTCAAGCCCCGTCATGTGCAGCTTATCCGTACGTGCGAGCAGCAGCAGCGCGATCGCCCCGGAAGCGCAGCCGAGGTCTATGCCGCGCACGGCTCCCGCTGTATTCACGAAATCCGCCAGAAGCACGCAGTCCGTGCTGAGGCGGAAATGCTCGGCCTGAGCAAAAAGCGGGCCGTTCTCCCAGAGCCGTTCAAATCCCGGCATGTCGGCAGCTCCTCCTTTATTAGTAGTACGATGTAGATCAAACCGTAAAAAGCCTCGCAGAGTTTTTTCGCCTCGCAAGGCGAAAAAATAATTCAAATACATTTTTGCCGGGGGCGTGTACCTCGGCAAAAATACTTCTCACGGAGTGAGTGTCGAGCCTGCGAGGCGCGAACGGAGTGCAATCTTTTTTGTAAAAGAACCAAAGGTTCTTTTACAAGTTAAAATAATAAAAGGGGCGATTTTTATCGCCCCTTTTATTATTGTGTGCAAGCCTTACTGCTGGACAATAGCCTCAGCGGGGCACTGTGCAGCGCAGGAACCGCACTCAACGCACTTGTCAGCGTCGATCTCATAGTGCAGATCGCCCATGTCGATCGCTTCAGCGGGGCACTGTGCAGCGCAGGAACCGCAGGACAGGCACTCATCAGTGATAACAAAAGCCATAGTGTTACCTCCGTATGTTATTTGACCATTCACCTCTTGGGGATATAAGGTCTCTACATGCCGTATTGTATCACATCCTGCTCAAAAATCAATCGCAAAATTTGTGAACGATATATTTTCCATTGAAACTGGCAATAATTTTCACGCGGATCACCGGTTTCGCCTGATTCAGCAGGGCTTACGGGTGATAATCAATTATTATAAAAGGCGCGCCGAGGGGGTAGTTCATATCAAAAGCAACGAAAAATTCACGCAGCGGGCAGAGCTTGCCATCGAAAACGCACGCGCAGCGGCGGGTGAGCTGGGTCACGGCTATGTCGGCACTGAGCATCTGCTGCTCGGCATCATCGCGGAGAAGGACGGTCTCGGCGCGCGCATTCTGCGCTCTCAGGGGCTCGACGGCGAGCGGCTGCGCGGCATCATCATCCGCCGCAGCGGCGTCGGCAGTCCCGCAAAGCCGAGTCAGGGGCTGACGGAGCGGGCACAGCGCGCGGTGGAGCGCGCCGCGGAAGAGGCGCGCTGCCTTCAGCAGAGCTACATCGGCACCGAGCACCTGCTGCTCGGCCTGCTGCGTCAGAGCGACAGCGGAGCCGCCGCCGTTCTGCGCGAGGCCGGCTGCGACCTCAACGATATCTACACCGACGTCATGGCCGTGTTCGGGAACCCGGATTTCCGCAGCAAGCCTCAGACGGGCGCGGCGCGCAGCACGATACGCCGCGCGGACACGCGCGTGCTCGACCAGTACAGCCGCGACCTGACCGATCTTGCGGCGGGCGGAGCCTTCGACCCCGTCGTCGGGCGGACGGAGGAGATACGCCGCGCGATACAGATCCTCTCGCGCCGCAGCAAGAATAACCCGGTGCTCGTCGGGGAGCCGGGCGTCGGCAAGACCGCCGTCGCGGAGGGCTTGGCGATGTGCGTTGCGCAGGGGCAGGCACCGGCAGAGCTTAAAAACAAGCGCATAGTGTCGCTGGATATCCCAGCGATGCTCGCAGGGACAAAGTACCGCGGGGATTTCGAGGAGCGCGTGAAGTCCGTGCTGCGCGATGTGCGCCGCGCGGGTGACATCATCCTCTTTATAGACGAGCTGCACACGATCATCGGCGCGGGCAGCGCCGAGGGCGCGATAGACGCGGCAAACATCCTCAAGCCCGCGCTCGGCCGCGGCGAGGTGCAGATAATCGGCGCGACGACGCCGGAGGAATACCGGCGGCACATCGAAAAGGACGCCGCGCTCGAACGGCGCTTCCAGCCGGTGAAGGTCGGCGAGCCCGACCGCGAGCAGACGATGGAGATGCTGCGCAGTGTGCGCACACCGCTTGAACGGCACCACGGCGTCAGGCTCACCGCCGGGGCGATGCGCGCGGCCTACGAGCTCTCCGTGCGGTATATAAACGACCGCTTCCTGCCGGACAAGGCCATCGACCTGCTCGATGAGGCGGCAGCCGCAGTACACGTCGCGGGCGAGCGGATAACCGTCGAGACGCAGGACGTGGCACAGGTCGTGTCCATGTGGACGGGCGTACCCGTGACGGGGCTTGACGCAGACGAGAGCCTGCGGCTCTTAACGCTGGAAAAGCAGCTGCGCGAGCGCATCATCGGGCAGGACGAAGCCGTCTCCGCCGTGGCGCGCGCGATACGCCGCGGGCGCGTCGGGCTCAAGGATCCGGGCAGGCCGGTCGGTTCGTTCCTGTTCTTAGGCCCCACGGGCGTCGGAAAGACGGAGCTGTGCCGCGCGCTGGCCGCGACCGTCTACGGCGACGAGGGCGCGATCATACGGCTCGATATGTCAGAGTATATGGAGAAGCACTCGGTCAGCCGCCTGATAGGCTCCCCGCCCGGCTACGTCGGCTACGAGGACGGCGGCCAGCTCACCGAGAAGGTGCGGCGCAAGCCGTGGTCGGTTGTGCTGTTCGACGAGATAGAGAAGGCGCACGAGGACGTGTGGGGCATCCTTCTTCAGATCATGGACGACGGGCACCTCACAGACTCAGCGGGGCGGCGCATAGACTTTTCAAACACGGTCATCGTAATGACCTCGAACATCGGCGCGAAGGCGATAACCGAAAACCGCCCGCAGCTCGGCTTCACCTGCGGTGCGGAGCCCGACGGTGAGACCATGCGCAGCCGCGTCATGGAGGAGCTGCGCGCGACCTTCCGACCGGAGTTTCTCAACCGTGTGGACGAGACAATAATCTTCCGCCGTCTCGGCGAGGAGGACATGCTGGAGATCACGCAGACGCTGCTCACAAGGGTCGCCGAGCGCTTCAATGCACTCGGCCTTGAGCTGAGTGTGCCGCCGGAGACGGCGCAGTGGCTGGCGCACGAGGGCTATGATGAGCGCTTCGGCGCAAGGCCGCTGAGACGGACACTGCAGCACAGCCTTGAGGACACCGCGGCGGACATGCTGCTTGACGGACGCATTGCTCGCGGGGACAGGGTCACAGCGGTGGCCGCGGACGGCGGGATCATACTTGTCAGGGACGGCGGCAGCTGAAATAAAACCCACCGGGGATATTCCCGGTGGGTTCGTCAGTTTCAGCGTTCTATCTTTCCCCAGCCCTTTAACGGCAGGCGCTGCATCGCGCCGAAGATCTTGGACTTCATGTCCGGGTACTGCACGCTCATGGTTTTCAGCAGCTGCTTTATCTCATAGCGCTTGCTGCCCTTGTCCTCCGGGCAGGGGTTCTCAACGATGGGCACATTGAGCTCACGCGCGAGGTTCGTTATCTTCTGCTCCCCGGCGTAGATGAGCGGGCGTATCTGGGTCACGCCCGAGCGGTCGAGGAAGGTCACGGGCTGGAAGCAGCTTATGCGGCCTTCAAACAGCAGGCTCATCATATAGGTCTCGACAGCGTCATCAAAGTGGTGGCCGAGCGCGAGCTTGTTCAGGTTCCGCTCACGCAGGACGTTGTTGAGCGCGCCGCGGCGCATCTTCGCACACAGCGAGCAGGGGTTATCCTCCTTGCGCACATCGAAGACGATCTCCTTGATATCAGTTTTGACGCAGGTGTACGGTATATCGAGCTTCCCGCACAGCTCGCGCACGGGCGTGAAGTCCATGCCCTCGAAGCCCAGTTCTATCGTCACGGCCTCAAGCTCGAACGGCTCCGGGTAATACTGCCGCAGGCAGTTGAGCGCGAGGAGCAGGACCATGCTGTCCTTCCCGCCGGACACGCCGACGGCCACGCGGTCGCCCGCCTGTATCATGCGGTAATCGTCCACGGCGCGGCGGACGGTTCCGGTAAAGTCACTCAATGCGTCTCTCATGGTTTTTCTCCTTCGGCAAAGTGAAAAATCGAATTTAGATTTGCAGAGATTTTGGGCGTATTTCAGAGCATTTGCAAGCTTTGAAAATCAAAATCAAATTTAGTGTTGACACGCCCGGTTCCTTGTGATATAAAGATAAAGCGCGTTTGGGATATATTGTACTTTTGCGCGCATGAAATGTCAAAACATTTATCATTTATATGGAGGCAAGAACATGTCCACTACTATGCTGACCAAGGAGACCGTTGAGCGCAAATGGTACATCCTTGACGCAGCCGGCAAGCCCATGGGCAAGACCGCTGCACTGGCCGCCGATATTCTCCGCGGCAAACTCAAGACCGATTATACTCCTCATGTTGACTGCGGCGACTATGTCATCATCATCAACGCCAAGGACGCAGTCCTCACCGGCAAGAAGCTGGAGCAGAAGTACTACCGTACCCACTCCGGTTATCCCGGCGGCCTGAAGGAGACCCAGTACAAGACCCTGATGGCAAAGAAGCCCGAGCTCGCGATGCGTCTGGCTGTCCGCGGCATGCTGCAGAAGAACACCATCGCACAGTGGCAGCTCAAGCGCCTGAGAATCTTCGCAGGCAGCGAGCACACCCACGCAGCCCAGAAGCCCGAAGTCTGGGATCGCTAAGAGGAGGTAAAAGAATATGGCAACTTATAAGTGCAAGAAGCCCTACATGTACGGTACCGGCCGCAGAAAGTCCTCTGTTGCCCGCGTTCACCTCATCCCCAACGGCACCGGCGCAGTCACCATCAACGGCCGTGATATAGACGATTACTTCGGTCTCGAGACCCTGAAGCTCATCGTCCGTCAGCCCCTCGTCGCCACCGGCACTGTCGGCAAGGTCGACATCGAAGCTACCGTCGCAGGCGGCGGCGTTTCCGGTCAGGCCGGCGCTATCCGTCACGGTATCTCCCGCGCGCTGCTCCTCGTTGATGACAGCTACCGCGCACCTCTGAAGGCCGCAGGTCTCCTGACCCGTGACCCGAGAATGAAGGAGCGTAAAAAATACGGCCTCAAGGCTGCACGTCGCGCACCTCAGTTCAGCAAGCGCTGATCTCA
>ERZ827043.135-NODE-135-length-90599-cov-4.170017_pt1 | contig 90599 bp, 84 predicted proteins | sample MGYA00519923_ERZ827043 | MGnify/ENA primary metagenome ERZ827043 (study PRJEB31778, sample SAMEA3449251) | human gut metagenome | biome: human gut; feature: human-associated habitat; material: faeces | place: United Kingdom | collected 2010/2012 ... | reverse complement strand
ATATAAATATGCTTTTGTGTGTGCAATATGTTTATGAAAATTGATTTTTATAGACAAAAATATGGTGTTGTTAATTTTTAGTTAAAAAATCAGGTTTTTTATTGTTAAATTTACTACAAACAAAAACAGTGACAATTCGATAAAAAATGTCACTGTTTTTGTTACTATATTTTATATAAATTAATGTAATAGATTTTAAATTCCGGATTTAATTTTAGCGGCAGCGATAATCATCTCAACAGAAGCGTCAACGCCAAATCTTGAACTGTCAATGGTCAAATCATAATTTTCAATTGCTTTCCATTTTTGGTCAGTATAAAAGCTATGATAGTGAGCACGGTGTTTATCTTGTTTATGTAAAAATTCTTCAATTTTTTTCGGAGATATACCATAATGCTCTACTGCACGTTTTTTTCTAAACTCAATATCTGCATGTACAAATACATTTAATGTATGTTTGTGCTCTCTTAAAACATAGTCGGCACAACGTCCGATAATGACACAAGGACCCTTTTCAGCAAGTGAATGGATAATTTGTGATTCCAATAAATAAAGCTGGTCGTTGATTGTTAGTTCATTTGCATTATATGCTTGGTTTGCAAAAAAGTAGGAACCGGCCATAAAATTACCAAAGATACTGGTGGTTGCAATTTCGTCATTTTCACGTAATACTTCATTGTTTAATCCGCTTTTTTTAGCAGCAATTTCTGTAATTTCTTGATCATAATAAGGAATATCCAATTTTTCTGCCACTAATTTGCCAATATCACGTCCTCCACTGCCATATTCTCTTGAAATTGTAATTACAGTGTTTATTTCCATAATAGAGCCCTCACTTTTTTCTTTATCGATAATTTTATTATATCTCTATCCACTAAAATAAATATTCTAAATTAGAAATATAAATAATTTCCTGTTGATATTATACATGTATACGTCAATTTTTTTCAAAATAGTGTTAAAAGATTCTAATATTTGTTTTTATTAACAGAAACTATATTCTAACACTCATATAAAATGGAGTGGTTTGATTCTAACAAGAAAACAAGAAAAAACTTGACAAATGATTTTTATCAACATATAATGAAGCAAAGAATATATAAACCGATGATTAAGAGTAGTAAGCTGATTCTGCTTTTCAGAGAGCCGCCGGTTGGTGTGAAGGCGACAGAGCATGGCAGTGTGAATGGACTTATGAGGGCAAAGCGAAAGGTTTAACCAAGTAGTATTTGACGGGATTTCCGCCCGTTATCAAGGGAACATACATAATTGTATGGATAAAGTGGGCAGAAATGCCAATATGGGTGGTACCGCAGGAGTTACGCTCTTGTCCCTGTTTTGATACAGGGGCAAGAGCTTTTTTTATACTCAAATGTTAACAGATTTGTATGGGGGTAAAATTATGAAAAAAATTATCAAATCAATCGCTTGTGCTTTGGCTGCAAGTGCTATGCTGTTGTCTTTTGCAGCGTGCAGCAGTTCTGAAACAACCAATTCCGGCGGCGCAAGCACAAACATGGCTAAAGTTGGTGTGATTCAATACGCTACACATGGCTCTTTGGATAACTGCTACCAAGGCTTTAAAGAAGGTCTTGCAGAAGGCGGTTATGTAGAAGGAGAAAATTTGGAACTGTTATTCCAGAATGCCAACGGTGAAACCAGTACGAGTGATTTAATTGCAAAAAACTTTGTATCTCAAAAAGTTGATTTAATTGGTGCAATTGCAACACCGGCAGCTATGTCTGCATATAGTGCAACGCAATCCAGCGGTAAGCCACCAATTGTATTTACAGCAATTTCCGACCCGGTTTCAGCAGGTTTGGTGCAGTCTTTAGAATCCACAGGTGCGAATATTACAGGTTCTTGTGACGTGCTTCCATTAGAAGCGCAAGTAAAAATGATTCGTGCTTTTTTACCGGATGCGAAAAAAATTGGTGTACTTTATACAACCAGTGAACCAAACTCGGTATCTCACCTTGCAAAGTTAAAAGAGATTGCTTCTAGCTATGGTTTTGAAGTGGTCGAACAAGGTATTACCAATGCTTCAGAAGTTGCAACAGGTGTAAACACATTGATTGCAAAGGGTGTTGATTGTATCAACAATTTTACAGACAATAATGTTGTAAATAACTTAACAATTGTATTACAAGCTGCAGAACAAGCCAAAATTCCTGTATTTGGCTCTGAAGAAGAACAAGTAAAAAATGGCTGTCTTGCTTCCGAAGGCATTGACTATGTTGCACTGGGTAAAGAAACAGGTTTGATGGCTGCAAAAATACTAAAAGGCGAAGCAACAGCAGACTCTCTTCCGGTAGTAACCGCAACCGAAAGCAAACCCTTTTATAATAAAGAGGTTATGGAAAAACTCGGTTTGACACTTCCTGAAGAATATGCAAATGCAACGAATTTAGCAGAATAATTTTACTTCATTTGGATGAAAGAAAAATGGGAGAGGGAACATCTGATAAAAAGATGTTTCCTTTCCGTTTTTCATAAAATCCGCTCATACAAATTTGTTTTTGACCTTATCATAGAAAGCGGGTAACTGCATGGATGTATTTATTAGTTTAATCATCAGCATTTTTGAAGAAGGTTTTATATACGGTATTATGGCAATCGGCGTATATATTACCTATAAGGTGCTTGATTTTCCTGACTTAACGGTAGACGGTTCATTTCCGTTGGGCATGTGTTTTACAGGATTGTTAATATCTGTAGGGGTAGACCCTTGGATTGCATGTGTTTTATCATTTCTGGCAGGCGCTGTAGCAGGTGGCATCACAGGAATTTTACATGTAAAGTTTAAAGTAACCAATTTACTGTCAGGCATTTTGGTAATGACAGCATTGTGGAGTATCAACTTAGTGATTACCAATGGCAGTGCGGTGTTGTCCTTCTTTAATAAACCAACTATTTTTAATTCCGGTATCGGTTCGTTGTTTACAGGTGTTATGTCTGACTATAAAGTGCTGATTATGGCCGGTGTATTGGTAATACTTGTAAAAATTATCATAGATTTGTATTTGAAAACAAAATCGGGTTTGTTACTGCGCGCATCAGGAAGCAATCCGCAGTTTGTTACTTCTTTGGGAAGAGATTCCGGAAAAATGAAAGTTCTGGGATTGGCAATCGGAAATGGTTTAACAGCTCTATCGGGCAGTATTTTGGGGCAGCAATCCGGTTCAGCCAATATTAACAGCGGTACAGGTATGGTTGTTATGGCTTTGGCATCTGTTATCATTGGTACTACACTGTTCAAAAAGATTACCATCATGAAAGCGACAACAGCTGTGATTTTAGGAAGCATTTTGTATAAAGCATGCTTGAGCATTGCAATGTTAATCGGATTGCCAACCAATTATTTAAAATTGTTGATGGCAGGCATCTTTGCTGTGGTTTTGATTTCGAATAATATGTTGACAGGAAGGAGAAAAAAAGTTTATGACAATACAAAAAAATAGTATACCGGAAGCGTATAACGGACCTATGGTCAGCTTACAGAATATTCATAAAACTTTTAATCCTCACTCTGTTAACGAACTTACTATATTTGAAAATTTTAACTTGGATATTTTAAAAGACCAGTTTATTTCCGTAATAGGAAGCAATGGTTCCGGAAAAACCACTATTTTGAATTTATTATGTGGGAGCCTGCCTGTAGATGGCGGAAAGATTTTGGTTAAGGGACAAAATATCACAAAAATGAAGGAATTCCAGAGGGCCAAATTCATTGGCCGTGTATTTCAGGATCCTTCAAAAGGTACTTGTCCTGAATTAACGATTCTGGAAAATATGGCAATGGCAGAAGCAAAGGACAAACATTTTGGTTTAACCTTTGGAGTAAACAGAAAGCGATTGGATTTTTACAAATCACAGTTAGAGCTATTAAAATTAGGTTTGGAGGATAAACTTCATATTCAAGTAGGAAGTTTATCAGGTGGACAGAGACAAGCGCTTGCTTTGCTCATTGCCACTATGACGCCCATTGACCTTTTGGTTTTGGATGAACATACTGCAGCGTTAGACCCCAAATCTGCGGATAATGTTATGCGTTTAACCGACCAGTTTGTAAAAGAAAAACATTTGACTGCATTAATGGTGACACATAATTTAAAATTTGCCATCGAATACGGCAATCGTTTGATTATGATGCACAAGGGTAATATGGTAATAGATGCTGCCTATGAGAAAAAAGATGCCTTGGATGTAGATGATTTATTAAATCAGTTCAATCAAATCAGCATTGAAGTTGGAAATTAGTAAAAGGCGCCTGCAAATCGCAGGCGCCTTTTACTATAGACCGGCACAAAAATTAGAATCATCTTGTTTGTTGAATTCTTCTTTCATATGCTTAATTGTTGTTTTTTTCAGTGATTCTTCTATATTTTTGTCTATGACATCCCAAACCTCTTCTCTTAGAAAAGAGCGTAAATCTGTTTCATTTTCAGGTTCTTCCGAGCCTGTCATGGATAATTCTCCTTCCAACACTTTCAAAATATCATATAGATTCATTTCAACCGCAGTTTTGGAAAGAGTATAGCCGCCCAAAGAACCTGCTGTTCCAATTACGATACCTGCACGGCGCAAATAAGAGAAAATACTTTCCAGATAATTAAATGAAATATCTTGTCTTGCGGCAATTTCCGCTAAGGAAACGCAGCCTTTTTCTTCTTGCATGGCAAGGTCTATCACTGCCCGCAGACCATACCGGCCTCTGGTGGATATCTTCATGTTACATTTCCTTTCCGCTTGAGATATTTTACTTTTAAATCTTCCAAAGTCATATTATCAACCGTATCTTCAATTGCATTTGTTAAACGCACCCATATTTGACGATTCACACAGCTGGAACGTACCTTACTGGTACAAGATTCCAAATCGTGGACGCATTTTACCGGCGCTAAGTCATGCTCAATTGCGCGCAGCACCATACCAACTGTGATATCCTTAGGACTTTGTGCCAGTAAAAAACCACCTTTGGCACCGCGTACTGTTAACAGTAATCCTGCTTTTTTCAGCAGAAAAAAGATTTGTTCCAAATAGGCAACGGTAATTCCCGTATCTTCAGCAATCTGCTTGATACGTATTGCCTCATTTGGACTGTATATTGCAATATAAACTAAGCCTTCTAATGCATATCTGCTTTTAGTGGAAAGCTTCATATATCAAATTTCCTCCTGTAATGGTCATATTTATGATACATTACTATAATACTATGTTTTTTATTTCGAATCAACATGTATTTACAATTTCTAGTACTACCTACTACTGGTATATAATAACTACACCGAAAGCAGAAGAATATTTTTATCTTTCATCATTAAAAATTATGTTTTACTTTTTATGAAATAACAATTTCAAGATAGTATAAAAATGAATATTTTGACTGTTATGGGAATGTTTTAGCATTATATTGTTAAAAATTGCAAAGCAATTTTTTCTATGCTATAACAACCTTGTAACAGCAACAAAACTAAAGTTTTGGCTGTTAGCAAGAATGTTTTAACGTTTATGTGTTAGAAATTGCCATGCAATTTCTTTTATGTTATAATTTTGAAAATAATCACTAAATCTTCACAGATATACGTTAAAATACATATATAAACTTGATAAAATAGGAAAGAGGAAATTGATATGTATCATCTTTTGGTTGTAGATGATGAAGAAAAAATCCGTCAGATTATTCGTAAATATGCTGAATTTGAAGGACATACCGTTACCGAAGCGGCTGACGGTATGGAGGCAGTCATGCTTTGCCGTCAAAATCCGGATTTATATTCTATCATCATCATGGATGTTATGATGCCTGAACTGGATGGCTTTTCTGCAGTAAAAGAAATTAGAAAAAATTGCAATACACCTGTTATTATGTTGTCGGCACGCGGTGAAGAATATGATAAAATTCATGGATTTGAATTGGGAATCGATGACTATGTAGTAAAACCGTTTTCTCCTAAAGAGTTGATGATGCGTATAAATGCTGTTATTAAGCGTTCTTCTCCGCAAACGCAGTCCAATGACAAGGTTGAATTTGAAGGACTTATCATTGACTATACTGCACGTATTGTAACAGTCGATGGCGAAAAAATAGATTTATCACCTAAAGAATATGATTTGTTGTTTTATATGTCAGAAAATAAAAATATCGCGCTTACCCGTGAAATGTTAATCACAAATGTATGGGGATATGACTTTTACGGTGATGACAGAACATTGGACACTCATATAAAATTGCTGAGAAAGAGCCTTGGAAAATACAGCAAATTTATTGTCACGCTTAGAGGGGTAGGCTACCGATTTGAAGTGGAATAATCTATTACGAAAAAAACAGAAAGGTAAAGAGAAAGTAAGTATTTTCTGGAAGATATTTGCTATTTTTGTTGCGTTTATAGCTGTTATTTTAAGCCTATTGTGGGTATTTCAAATAGGTATGTTAAATACGTTTTATCGCTCCATCAAAATTCATGACATTGAAAATTCTTTGAAAGACATCAGTGACAATATTGATTCAGATAAATTGTCTACCGTGTTAAAAAATGTTGCAAACGACAAACAAATTTGTATCACGCTCTGCACCCAAGATGGTTCTGTTATTTATGCCATTGATGTTTTACCAAATTGTATTATTCATGAATTATCTTCCTATCGCCTTGCAAGGGCTTATGAACTGACTGTACAGAATGGTGGTACTTTCATTGAACGAACCATGTTCAATGAAAGGAAAAGTCAATTTTTCTTAGGTGAAACAGACGACCCAAACCAAATTGAAAGTGTAATTTATACGAAAATAGCCACGACTAAAAGTGGAGAAAATATTTTAATTTTATTAAATACCTCTATTTCTCCGGTTGTATCTACAGTCCAAACATTGAAAGTACAGTTGCTTTGGATTACTGTGATTATGATTGTGCTGGCGGTCATTATGGCACTGTTGCTTGCAAAAAATTTATCATCACCTATTGTTAAAATTAATAAGTCTGCGAAAGTTTTGGCACAAGGAAAATACGACGTGGACTTCGATGCAAGCGGTTACCGTGAAATAGCAGAGCTTGCAAACACTTTAAATTATGCTGCAAAAGAATTATCTAAAGTGGAAGCATTACAAAGAGAGCTGATTGCGAATATCTCCCATGATTTGCGCACCCCATTGACAATGATTACCGGATACGCAGAAGTAATGAGGGATATTCCAAATGAAAATACACCGGAAAATGTGCAGATTATCATTGATGAGGCGAAACGTTTAACTACATTGGTCAATGATGTTTTGGACATTTCCAAATTACAATCGGGTACCATTCCTTTTAACGGAGAAGTTTTAAATTTAACCGAAAATATCAGAGAAATACTGACCAGATATACAAAGCTGACAGAATATAAAATCATTTTTGAAGCAAATGAAGACATTTACGTATATGGTGATGCATTAAAATTATCTCAAGTGGTATATAATTTAATCAATAATGCGCTTACTTATATTGGAGAAGATAAAACAGTCACCATTAAACAGATACATATTCCAGCCGTAAACGGAAAACAGAATCGTGTGCGTATTGAAGTGATTGATACCGGCGAAGGAATTGAGCAAAGTAAATTGAATGATATTTGGGAGCGTTATTACAAAGTAGATAAAAATCACAAGCGAGCAGCAATCGGAACAGGTTTGGGATTGAATATTGTAAAGACCATTTTAGATATGCATCAAGGTGCAACTTATGGTGTAAAAAGTCAAGTCGGTCACGGAAGTACTTTCTGGTTTGAATTAAATATTTATCATAACGAATGAATATGATAGTGCATAATCATTTGCGGTGATTGAGCCATTTTCACAGGTTTGCAATCTGCAAGAAAAAGTATTATACTGGATAAAAAAGAAACGGATTTCGGTGAAACTATGGCACAAAAGCAGCTTTTGGAACTCGTTGGTTCCGTAGAGCAAATTATTTTTAAAAATGAATCAAATGGATATACCATTTTAGAACTGAATACCGGCGATGAGTTGGTTGTGGTAGTAGGTACCATGCCATATGTGAGTTGTGGGGAAGAATTGCAGATTATTGGTACATGGGTCAATCATCCTACATTTGGAGACCAGTTCAAAGCAGAAACCTTTGAGCGTTCCAAACCGGCTACATCAGGGGCTATTTTAAAATATCTATCTTCAGGAGCCATTAAAGGAGTAGGTGCGGCTACCGCTGCAAAAATCGTGGAGATGTTCGGAGAACAAACTTTGGATATCATTGAACAAGAGCCGGAAAGACTTTGTGCGATTAAAGGAATTACGGCGTCTAAAGCAGAAAAAATTCATGACGAGTTTCAGCGTGTATTTGGAATCAAAGAATTAATGCTGTATTTAAAGCAGTATCATATTACACCGGAAGAATCCATACGTATTTGGAAGGCGTTTGGAAATCGTGCAAAAGAAGAAATGGAACATGACCCTTACTGTTTATGTCAAGAATCAATCGGGATAGATTTTGTACGTGCAGATGCCATTGCAGAGCAATTTAACACGCCTCAAGATGACTTTTTTCGTTTGCAGTCCGGTATTTTGTATATTTTATCTCACAATATCAATAACGGTCATACGTGCTTGCCAACAGATAAATTAATCAAAGTAGCATGCAGTTTATTAGATGTGTCACATGAACTGCTGGTTACTACGTTACAGCAGATGAAAGAAAGAAAAATGGTCTCATATGACATGTTTGGAGAACGGGAATACATCTTTACCAATCGTATGTATGACGCTGAGACCTATTGTGCACAGAGACTCATGATGCTGCTTCAATATCCTGCTCAATCCATAGTAGGTGCCGAGGGGTATATTCAGGATTTGGAGGAAAAATACAACATTCAATATGCGGACAAACAGAAAAAGGCAATTTGTCAAGCCTTGGAGAAAGGTATTCTCATTTTAACGGGAGGACCGGGTACAGGAAAAACAACTACCTTAAATGCAATCATACAAATTTTAGAATTTGAAGGAGAAAAGGTTCTGTTAGGTGCTCCAACAGGAAGAGCCGCAAAGCGCATGACAGAATTAACAGGCTGCGAAGCCAAAACCATCCATCGTTTGCTTCAGGTAGAGTGGAATGAGCAAGAACGTCCTACGTTCAGTAAAAATGAGCGAAATTTATTGGAATGCGATGCCTTAATCTTAGATGAACTATCCATGGTGGATGTAACGCTATTTGAGGGGGTACTGCGGGCGCTTCCATTGGGATGCAGATTGATTTTGGTTGGAGACAGCGATCAGTTGCCTTCTGTAGGTGCGGGTAACGTATTGGGAAATTTGATTGACACCAATTTACTCCCAGTAGTGCAGTTAAATGAGATTTTCCGCCAATCCATGGAAAGTTTGATTGTTACAAACGCGCATAAAATTGTAAACGGGCAAATGCCTGATTTACGAACAAAAGACAATGATTTTTTCTTTTTGCCATGCAATGACAGTCAACGTATTTCACAAACCATTGTAGGTCTTTGCAGCGAACGTTTGCCCAATACATACGGCTATTCTCCGTTCAATGACATACAAGTACTTTGTCCAAGCCGTAAAGGAGAATTGGGAACTGCTTCTTTTAATAAAAAATTACAAGAAAAATTGAATCCACCCCATGAGGAAAAACGTGAGGTTGTCATAAATCAAATTATTTTACGCGAAGGCGATAAAGTGATGCAAAGCAAAAATAACTACAATTTACCTTGGAGCAAAGAAGATGGCACGTGCGGAGAAGGTGTTTATAACGGCGATGTAGGTATCTTACTGGAAATTGACAAAAGGGAAGGCACTTTAATTGTCCAGGTAGATGATAAATTTGTATTGTATACCATGGAAAGTGCATCAGAGTTAGAGCATGCTTATGCCATTACGGTACATAAAAGTCAAGGCAATGAATTCCCTGCGGTGATTATGCCTATGTTTCCGGGACCGCCTCAATTGTACTACCGTAATTTATTGTATACCGGCATTACTCGTGCGAAAAATATGGTAATACTGGTAGGTATGGAACGTACTGTTCATACGATGGTAGAGAATGACCGCAAAACAAGACGATATTCCGGCTTATATTATTTTATGATAGGAGAAACAGACCATGAGAAAGCAGAGTTTGAGAAGTAAACTGCTGGATATGTTGTTTCCTCCCAGATGCATATTTTGCAATGAAATTGTTCCAATAGGTTCCTGCATCTGTAAAAAGTGTGATGATAAAATCTTTCTCTTGGATGACATTCAAACAGCTAAAGTGGAAAATGAATCTTTTCATGGCATTTGTGTAGCACCATATTTATATGAAGATAAAATACAAGAACTGATTGTCAACTTTAAGTTTTATCATAAACCGCAATATGGTACTTTCTTTGGTAACAAATTGGCGGAAGCTGTTTGTGATAAAGGAATGGAATCTATGTGTGAAGTTGTGGTCAGTGTTCCCATTTCCAAAGAACGTTTGAAGGAAAGAGGATATAATCAATCTGAGTTGATTGCAAAGAAAACAGCCGAATGTCTGGGGATTCCATATGCAAATTGTATGATAAAAACAAAGCACAATTCAGAACAGCATCGTTTACATTTGAAAGACAGAAAAGAAAATGTGAAAGGTGTGTATGAACTGGAAGAAAATAAGCATATTACCAATAAGAAGGTTTTGCTTGTAGATGATATTGTAACAACCGGTTATACTTTGGCAGAATGTGCGGCAGTATTAATGAAACATGGTGCAAAAGAAGTGTTGTGCGGAGCTGTTGCGTGCAGACCAAATGTATATTCGGACACACGGGATCCCTTTGAAGAAGCATGCAGACATACAAGCGTATGAATATACTTTGACGGCATTTCATATCATTTTGTAAACCTTTCGTAAATGTTTGTATTTGGCGGTGATGCCGCATTGCAAAATACAAATTGATATACTATAATATGAATTGATATTTATGGCAGATGATGGGCGGTGAACACGTGGCAGGAAAAGATATAGCGATTGATTTGGGTACTTCGACAATTAAAATCTATATGGAAGGCAAAGGTATTGTGCTGAATGAGCCTGCAGTGGTAGCTGTAGATTTAATTAATGATGAAATTATAGCAATCGGCAATGAAGCTTATGCCATGTTAGGCAGAACTTCTGAACGCGTATCTGTCGTCCAACCATTATGCCACGGTGTGATTTCCGACTATGATTTGATTCAATATACCATTCAATCTTTTTTAAAAAAGATTACAGACAGCAAAGTATTTATGCCGCGCGTTGTGGTAAGTGTTCCGTGTGAAATGACGGAAGTACAGCGTCGTGCAGTTGTGGATTCTATTAGCGCTACAGGCGTAAGAAAAATCTGTTTGATTGAAGAACCCATTGCCGCCGCACTCGGTGCCGGCGTGAATATCGAACAGCCTCATGGGTGTTTGGTAGTGGATATTGGCGGTGGTACAACCGATATGGCAGTTATCTCATTAAGCGGTATTGCTATATCAAAAACCATTAACATTGCAGGTGATGTGTTTGATGAAGCCATTATCAAATATGTCCGCTTTAAGTATCACCTGTTAATCGGAAAACGGACAGCAGAAGACGTTAAAATTGCCATTGGTTGTGTATATCCAAGAACAGAACTTGTCAAGCATAGAATCAAAGGCCGTAATTTAATTACAGGTTTACCTCAATATGCAGATGTCACCAGCGACGAAATGTTGGAATGCTTATTGGAACCTGCAATGAAAATTACACAAGAAATTCAAAGGGTATTGCAGTCTACGCCGCCTGAATTGATGGGAGATATTTTATCAGACGGTATTATTGTGACAGGTGCATCTGCTCAGATTTATGGATTTGATAAATTAATTGCCCGCAAAACAGAAATTCCTGTGCGCATTGCAGATAATCCTGCTACTTGTGTTGTGGAAGGTGCGGGAAAAGCTATTCAATTTATTGATGACATGGATAAAAAAGAGTATGGCGTACTCAATCCATTGAGCGATGCATATTAATCAAATGATAGAATAGGGTATTGACAAACTTTTTCAATATGGTATACTGCAAACATAAAGAATCTTCTATGTGACTGACGGAAATGTGGGATACCACAGGGGAGCATAGAAAATATCAAAGCCGACCGTCTGGGCAATCCACTTGTGGATTGCCTTTTTTGTTATCTTCAAAGGTTATCCGCAGTGGATATCGATATGATGGAGGATAACATGGAAACACAAGTATTTGAGCAATGGAATGGATTTCATGGTGAAGCTTGGAAGAAGTGCATTGATGTACAGGATTTTATTCATCAAAATGTAGCAAGCTATGAAGGTGATGACTCTTTTCTGATGGGAGCAACCGAACGTACACAACGTTTGATGCAAAAGCTGAATCAGCTACTGAGTGTCGAGCAGAATTTTGGTGGTGTTTTGGATATTGATACACAGGAAGTTTCTTCTTTAACCGCATATCAACCCGGGTATTTAGACAAAGAGGAAGAGTTGATTGTTGGTTTACAAACCAATCGTCCGTTAAAACGGGGAGTGAATCCATTTGGCGGGATTAATATGGCACGAAAAGCTTGTCAAGCGTACGGCTACAAATTATCTGATAAGATTGAACAGGAGTTTCAGTACCGTACCACACATAATGATGGCGTGTTCCGTGTTTATACGGAAGAAATGAGAAAAGTACGCCATGCAGGTATTTTAACAGGATTGCCTGATGCATACGGCAGAGGAAGGATTATAGGAGACTACCGCAGGGTTGCTCTTTATGGATTGGATTTGCTGATTCAGGAAAAACAGCAGGATAAAAAGCAAATAGGAAAAGACGGATTTGATGTGGAAGAAATCCGTTTGTCAGAAGAATTATATCAGCAAATTCAGTTTTTAAAATATATGCAAGAAATGGCGCAAATGTATGGTTATGATATTTCAAAACCGGCTTCCAATGCCAGGGAAGCAATGCAATGGACTTATTTTGCATATCTTGCAGCTATCAAAGAACAAAACGGTGCTGCTATGTCCCTGGGCAGAGTCAGCAGTTTTTTTGATATTTATATTGAACGAGACATACAAAACGGTCTCTTAACAGAAAAGGAAGCGCAGGAACTGGTAGACCATTTTGTGATGAAATTGAGAATGGCGAGGCATCTTCGTACACCGGATTACAATGAATTATTTGGTGGAGACCCAATGTGGATTACAGAATCCCTAGGGGGTATGATGGAAAATGGAAAAACACTGGTTACCAAAAATACATACCGTTTTTTAAATACGTTATATAATCTGGGACCTGCTCCGGAACCAAATTTAACGGTTCTTTGGTCGAAACAATTACCTGAACCTTTTAAAGCGTTTTGCGCAAAGGTATCCATTGATACGGATTCTATTCAATATGAAAATGATGATTTAATGCGACCCATTTACGGTGATGACTATGGAATTGCTTGCTGTGTATCCGCAATGAAAATAGGAAAGCAAATGCAATTCTTTGGCGCACGCTGCAACCTTCCAAAATTGCTGCTGTTAGCCTTAAACGGAGGATTTGATACTTTTTCCAACTCACAAGCTGGTCCAAAAGGAACGGTTTATCCGGATGAAATATTGGATTATGATAAGGTAATGCAACGATTTCAAATGTATAAAGAATGGATTTGCAAGCTGTATATCAATACATTAAATGTAATTCACTACATGCACGATAAATATGCCTATGAAAAAACACAAATGGCTTTGCATGACACAGAGGTAGAACGATTTATGGCCTGTGGTGTAGCAGGATTGTCCGCGTTAGCAGATTCACTCAGTGCAATCAAATATGCAACGGTAAAACCAATCCGCAATGAAAACGGTTATATCGTGGATTTTGAAACCATAGGTAAATTTCCAAAGTACGGAAATGACGATGACAGAGTGGATATGATTGCCCGGGAGATTTTACATGATATGATAACCGAACTTCGTAAAACAAAGACATATCGCAATGCAATCCATACATTATCTGTGCTAACCATTACTTCAAATGTAATGTATGGTAAAAAAACAGGTGCTACGCCTGACGGAAGAAAAGCAAAAGAAGCATTTGCGCCTGGGGCAAATCCCATGCACAATAGAGAAGAAAACGGAGCTCTGGCTTCCTTAAACTCTGTTGCTAAACTATCTTATGATGATTGTAGGGACGGTATTTCTAATACGTTTTCCATTACACCTCAGGCGTTGGGCAGTGAAGAAAACAGTAGAGTGAATCATTTAGTGGTGATTTTAGACGGATATTTTTTACAGCAAGCGCAGCATATCAATGTCAACGTACTAAATCGTAAAACATTGGAAGAAGCATATGAAGACCCTTCTAAATATCCCAATTTGACTATCCGTGTATCAGGATATGCCGTTAATTTTCATAAGCTGTCCAAAGAACAGCAAAAAGAAGTCATCAAGCGCACATTCCATGAGGCAATGTAATATGACAAAAGGATATATTCATTCCTTTCAAAGTATGGGTACTTTGGATGGTCCGGGAATACGTTTTTTGGTTTTTATGCAAGGATGTCCGCTTCGCTGCGGATACTGTCATAATCCTGACACTTGGCATAGGCAGAACTATACCTATTATGAAACCCCTCAGCAAGTATTCAACCGAATATTAAAATACAAATATTATTTTGGAGACCATGGTGGTGTGACAGTCTCAGGAGGAGAAGCGCTATTACAGCCTGTATTTATAAAAGAACTTTTTTCTTTATGTAAAAAACACCAGATTCATACTTGTTTGGACACCAGTGGCTGTATCCTGAATGATGAGGTCTTGGATTTACTCAATGTAACAGATATGGTACTGCTTGATATCAAGTTTTCAGATAAAGAATTGTATCATTTGCATACAAAAGCAGATATGGATACGGTCATGCACTTTTTAGCCGTCTTAGAAAAACGAAATATTCGCACTTGGATTCGTCATGTACTTGTACCCGATTTAAATGATTCTACAGAACAGCTTCTCCGTTTAAAAGGAATGCTTCAGGGATATACTTGCATTGAAAAAGTAGAATTTCTCCCATTTAGAAAGCTATGTGAAGAAAAATATCAAACACTCCAACTAGAATTTCCGTTTGCAAAATACAGGGAAGGAAACAGGGAAGATATTGAAAGAGCAAATCGTATTTTTACATGTTAATTTCCTTTCTTTTAATGAGAGCGCATACGGCAATGTACGAAATAGAACTTTTTAGTTATAACAAACATAAATTGATTTCTTTTCATTTGATATTTTTATAAGTAATATGGATATTGAAACATATTCTAATGTTTATAGAGAATAATCTCTTCTGTTCATTATTTTTTATTTATATTCATTTTATGGAAGAATGAAAGAGAAATGTACAAAATAAAATAATTCAGAATACGATGAAAAAGAGATTTCAATGCAGTGGGTTACTGTTTTGAAATCTCTTTTTATTGTTTATTATGCTCCTACTCTAAAACTGGAAAGAATTTTTATTACTTGCTGTGCTTCTGTTTCTGTAAATTGTCCGTTTGAAGAACTTGCAATCAAAGAAACGTAACCACTGTACCAAAATGAAAACTCACTTTCAAATGGTCCCCTTGTATTATCAGCGGTACCAATGCTTGATTCAGGAAGTATCGCGTAAGAAATAGCACCATCCACATTTTCAAAGTCTGTATCAGACTTCATATCTAAATGCCCTGTTACCTTTAATTTTGCTACCATAATTGTTCCCAAATCTGTATGGTTAGTTTATTGTACATGTCCAGGCATAAAGCTGGAATCCTTTGCTTTAGAAACTTCTACACGCAGCATATCTGTTGCAGAACCTCCGATCAAATTGCCTTCAGCTACACCGCCAATATATATAAAATTGAATGGTTACATCTCTTTCATTGGCCAGTAAGACTGTTTCATTCGTTTGCGTTACTTCTTCGTGAGATATAGTCCAATTATTCGGATAGTCAAATGTAAAACTTGGATAAGTAACCGCGTTTGTTTCTCAAAAATGTGTGGTATAGATTTGTGTTATATTGTCCGAATCGGTTTTCACATCTGTGTTTGAAACTATGCCTTTTACATGGACAGTACCTTGTGTATTTGCATTACTACTGATTAGTAATGATTCATTCGTATTATAAACTTTCTTTACCGGTAGAACAAGCGGTGCAGCTTACTGCTGTGATTCCAGCTAATATAAATAAGAGTAAGTTTGGTGTTTTCTTCATTTTACCTACCTCTTTTTTATTTTTGCCAATTTCCTTTTTAAATTTAGTATAGCACATGTAAAAATTGCTTTACTTCCATTTTAAGGCTTTCTTCAATATCATGAAGAAAAAAATAGTGAACAGGTAAAGTCAAAGGAGAGAGAAAAAGGGTTTTTGTATCAATAATAGAAAATAGAAGTAATCTGTTTTACATCAACACCAATCATATGTGTAATCTTCTTTGAAAAGCTGAGAAGAGAGGTGCTTAGAGTGAATTCGATAAAAATTGAAATTATTGATAACCTTTCACAAATATTTTATACAATACATTTGTGAAAGGTTATCTCTGACTCTTTTAAAATTATATTTGCTATAGTAAAATTTATTTTATGTACAAATGCATTGAATACACAGGGAGGAGCAAGATGGAAACTTTTCTTAATATCATACCAATTATCGTTCCCACTATTGTAGCGGTGGGAGTGATGGTATTTGTTTCCTATCGGAACAAAAATGCTGCTGATAATCATCAGGTCAGAATATCACCAGTCTTATGCATTATTTTTAATGTGGTACTTATCATAGGAGTTGCTTTTTTTATTTTTATTATGTTATATACCAATGAATATCCTGTTTTCATTTGGATTTTATTTGCCTGCATGCTTGCTGTAGATATCATACTGCTCATTGCATTTTATCACTTTAAAATCACTTATGATGAAACAGGTTTTTATTACCAAAATTCTTTCGGCAGGCGTAAAAGATATGAGTATACGGACGTGAGGAGTTTTAGTATAGGAAGAATCTATACTTTTTATCTGCAAGACGGAAAAAAGATAAAACTAGAATGGGGACATGAAAATAAAGAACGATTTTTGAAAGCAGTGACAGAGGGATATTATAAAGCGACAGGAAATATGTTGCAGCAAATATATACAAATAAATAAAAAGCAAGAAAGCTTTATAAAAGCTTTCTTGCTTTTTGTTTATGCAATATTATTTTGAAGCATTTACCATTTCTATCAACAGTTTTTCAGCTTCCACCGCATCTGCACGACCGCGTGAGTTTTTCATTACAAAACCGAGCAAAGACTTTAACGCCTTTTCTTTACCGCCTAAGTAGTCGGCAACAGCATTTGGGTTACTTGCAATGGCATCTGTACATAATTTTTTTAATGTATCGGCATCTACACCGCCCATATCTTCCTCTTTGATAAAGTCGGTTGCCGGTTTGCCTTCATCCAGCATTTTTTCCAATGTGGATTTTAAAAGATTCATTTTAATTTTGCCGCTATCCAGCAGAAGAACAAGATCCCTCAAGTATTCAGGGGATAGAGCAATATCAAAAGCTTCTTTCTCGGTTTCGTTCTCCACACGTCTGAAAATTTGGCCAATAATGCAGTTTGCAACTACTTTGGGATTTGCAACGCCTTCACTGGCTTTTTCAAAATATTCTGCCACTTTGCGGAATTTGACCAATAATCCTGCATCTACTTCAGGAATACCAAGTTCATTGACATAACGGGCAAATTTTGCATCAGGCAATTCTGGAAGAAGAGATTTAAAGTGGTCAATTTTTTCTTGGCTCACTTCAATTGTAACCAAATCAGGCTCTCTGAAATAGCGATAGTCGTTGGCATCTTCTTTGCCGCGCATACTTTCCGTTCTGTTTTCTTCTACAATGTAGCGTAAGGTTTCCTGTGTAACCTCTTTGCCTTCGTCTAATAGTTCAGCTTGACGGCTTACTTCATACTCCATTGCTTTTGTCATATAAGTAAAGGAGTTCATATTTTTAATTTCGGTTCTGGTACCAAATTCGGTGGAACCGACAGGACGTAAAGAAATATTGACGTCACAACGCAAGGAACCTTCCTGCATTTTACAGTCGGAAACGCCGATATATCTCATAATCATTTGCAGTTTTTCTACGTATTCTCTTGCCTCATCAATGGAGCGAATATCAGGTTCAGATACAATTTCAATCAGCGGTACGCCGCCGCGGTTATAGTCTACATAGGTATTGCCGCGTTGATGTACCAATTTTCCTGCGTCTTCTTCAATATGAATACGGGTAATGCCGATTTTTCTGCCATTGGATAATTCGATATACCCATTTTTACAAAGTGGCATATCAAATTGAGAGATTTGGTACGCTTTTGGTAAATCTGGATAGCAGTAGTTTTTACGGTCCATTTTAGATATATGAGAAATTTCGCAGTTGGTTGCCAATCCTGCCATGATAGCATAATCTACTACTTTTTGATTTAACTTTGGCAAAGTGCCGGGTAAGCCGATACAAATAGGGCAGCAATGTGTATTTTGTTCTCCGCCAAAATCTGTGGTACAGCTGCAGAAAATTTTTGTATTGGTAGAAAGTTCTACGTGGGTTTCCAGTCCGGATACCAATTCGTATTTCATAGTGCAACCCCCATTTCTACAGCTTTAAATGTGCCGTTTTCTCTTGTGGCCGCTTCAAATTGATAAGCAGCATTTAAAATAGTCGATTCACAGAAATTATTTCCAATCAACTGTAAACCAACAGGCAGACCTTTGCTGTCAAATCCGCATGGAACGGATACAGCAGGGAGGCCGGCAATATTTACGGGAACAGTACAAATATCGGTTTGATATGTTTGTACTGCGTCTTTTTGTGTTTGTCCGCGTTCAAAAGATGTCATTGGTACGGTTGGTGCTAAAATGACATCACAAGTTTCGAATACACGCTTAAATGCATTTACAATTACTCCGCGTAGATTTTGTGCTTTTTTATAATAAGCATCGTAGTATCCTGCGCTTAATACATAGGTACCAAGTAAAATTCTATGCTTCACTTCCGCACCAAATCCTTCACTGCGTGTTTTGCAAATCATTTCATTGATATCCTCATAGTGAGGGACTTTATATCCGTAACGAATGCCGTCATAACGTCCCAAGTTGGAAGAGGCTTCGGCACATGCCAAAATGTAGTATACAGGCAATCCGTATTTGATTTCAGGGATAGAGCATTCTACTATTTCAGCGCCCAATTGGCGATATGTTTCAATAGATTTTTCCATAGCAGTGCGAACATCTTCGTTAATGCCTTCAAAATACTCTTTTACAATGCCAATTTTCATACCCTTAATTTCTTTGGTTAAAGAAGCTGAAGCAGATTCTTTTTTTCCTTGAGAAGTGGAATCCATAGGGTCATGCTGTGCAATGGCGTCAAATACCAAAGCTGCATCTTCAACAGAGGTAGTAATAGGGCCAATTTGGTCAAAGCTGGAAGCATATGCAATCAGTCCGTAGCGGGAAACGGTTCCGTAAGTTGGCTTTAAGCCAACAACGCCGCAAAAACTTGCAGGCTGGCGAATAGAACCGCCTGTGTCGGAACCCAAACCAAATACAGCAATATTTCCGCTGACGCAGGAAGCAGCGCCGCCGGAACTGCCGCCTGCAACGTGATTAGGATTATGAGGATTAAAAGAACCGCCAAAGCAGGAAGTTTCACTGGAAGAACCCATTGCAAATTCGTCCATATTGGTTTTACCCAGTAAAACTGCATTTTGATTTTGAAGTAAATCCCAGACAGTAGCATTGTAAATTGGAGTATAACCCTGCAATATTTTAGAACAGCAGGTAGTTTCAATACCTTTGGTAGAAATGTTATCTTTTAATGACATAGGAATTCCTTCTAACGGAAGAAGAGATTCCCCGCGCATAATTTTTTCGTCTACTTTTTTCGCAGTTGCCAGCGCTTGTTCCTCAGTTACTTTTACGTAAGCGTTTAACACTTGGTTTTCTTTTTCAATGCTTGCAAGGTACTGTTTTGTCAGTTCCTCACAAGAAATTTGTTTTGAGGAAAGGAGTTTGCCGGTTGCTTTAATTTTACTAAAGTTTGTTTCCATGTAACAGCCATGCCTTTCTAATAAAGTGAGACCAAATATCAATTAAGAACGTCTTTTTACAAGGAAATATCCTTCGTCTTGACTTTCCGCATTCTTTAAAATTTCTTCTCTGTCGTAAGAAGGAACCACAACGTCTTCCCGTAATACATTAGAGAGATTGTTGATATTATCAAAGTTGGTTTGTTCACATTGAGCAGCGCTGATTGTTTCAGCAAATGCAATGATGTTATCCATATCTTTTGTTAAAGCGTCCAGTTCTTCTTCTTTGATATACAGTTTGGAAAGTCTCGCCATTTGCAGAACATCTTCACGTGTTACCATATTAGGAGAGCCTCCTTTCGTTTATCTGATTTTAATATGCACTTCGCGCAGTTGCTGTTCTGTTACCTCAGTAGGCGCACCAAGCAATAAATCTTGTGCGTTGCTGTTCATTGGGAACGGAATGACTTCGCGAATGTTTTCTTCCTCTGTCAGAAGCATAATCATACGGTCAATGCCAGGAGCCATACCTGCGTGCGGTGGTGGACCGAATTTGAATGCGTTATATAGTGCAGGGAAACTTTCTTCAATTTTCTCTTCTGTATAACCGGCAATCTCAAATGCTTTTATCATGGTTGGCAAGTCGTGGTTTCTTACAGCTCCGGAAGAAAGTTCGACGCCGTTGCAAACAATATCGTATTGATAAGCAAGTATTTCGGTTGGCTCTTTCTCCAGCAAAGCCTGCAATCCGCCTTGCGGCATAGAGAACGGATTATGAGTGAAAATATAGGCACCGGTTTCTTCATCAATTTCGTACATTGGGAAGTCAACGATAAAGCACATTTTAAATTCACTGTTATCAATCAATTCCAAACGACGGCCAAGTTCAGCACGGATTTGACCTGCCAGTTTGGCTGCAGCATTTGTTTCATCAGCAATAAAGTAAAGCACACAACCGGGGACCAAACCTGCTTTCTTGATTAAGTTATCACGCTGGTCATCCGGAATGAATTTATTGATAGGGCCCAGAAATTCCATTTCATCGGTCACTTTGATGTAACCAAGACCCATCATTTCAAGTTCCTCTGTTGCATATTTCAACATGTTTTCAAAAAAGCTTTTCGGTTTTGAAGCGCAGTTTGGTACATTAATTGCGCGTACTGTTTTATTTTTAAAAGGTGCAAAGGTAGATGTTTCAAAAATTTCAGTGATATCTACAATCTCCAATGGATTTCTCAGATCCGGTTTATCCGTACCGTAACGCAGCATAGCTTCCGTATAAGGAATACGTGGGAAAGGTGTGTCAGACACTTTTTTATCTGAGAACTTTTTAAATGTTTCGGAGATTACTTCTTCTGCAATCTGCAATACATCTTCCTGTGTTGCAAAGGCCATTTCAAAGTCTAATTGATAAAATTCACCAGGAGAACGGTCTGCTCTTGCGTCTTCATCGCGGAAGCAAGGGGCCACCTGAAAATAACGGTCAAAACCGGAAACCATAAGCAGCTGTTTAAAAATTTGCGGTGCTTGTGGCAAAGCATAAAACTTACCGTGATGCTTTCTGCTTGGAATTAAGTAATCGCGTGCACCTTCGGGAGAAGAGGTAGAAAGAATTGGTGTTTGAATATCCAAAAAGCCCAATTCGCTCATTTTATTGCGTAAAAATGAAATTACTTGTGAACGTAATACAATATTATTGTGTACTTTTGGATTTCTTAAATCCAAAAAACGATATTTTAAACGCACATCTTCTTTTGTTTCTGTGGAACTGTCCACTTCAAACGGTAAACTGGAAGGCGCTTTACCCAACACAGTTAAAGTTTCTGTTTTTACTTCCACCTTACCCGTTGCAATTTTAGGGTTGATTGTGTCCTCACTTCTTAAAATAACTTCTCCTTCTACTGTAATACAACATTGTCTGTTTACATCAGAGAGCATAGCTTCGTCATAAACAACAACTTGTACAACACCGTAGTGGTCCCTTACATCTAAGAATTGAATGCCTCCGTGGTCACGGATATTTTCTACCCAACCTGCAACGCGTATTTTTTTTCCGATATCTGCTTCACTTACCTCGCCGCAAAGGTGGGTATGATATTGGTTGACACAAATCATATTTCAAATAATCCTTTCATGATTAGAATTTGTTCCGTATTAAAGCATGGTTTGCTTTATGCCCAGTATAGCCAAAGCTTGTATGAGCACATATATACTTATAAAGTATATCACTATTTACATTTGGTTTCAATAAAATTTGGCAGAAATCCCATGGAATACGAACATATTTTATTAAGGCTATTTTGTTTTTTGTCCTTAGGATTTGAAACATAAGATTTATGGAGTAAAAAAGTGTCTTAAGTGCTTTTTTATATCATTGTATTTACGCTAAATGTTTAAAAACGAATATCTCAAAAAATATTTGATTATTTTGTACATCATTTTTTGTATACCGGAATTGTATTTATTTTTGTTGTCATGTATAATAACTACTATCTTATTTAATTTGGAGATATTATCATATGTTAATTTTGCAATCTTACGACTATGTTCTGTTTGACGGTGCATTCGGAACTTATTACAGCAAAAAATATCACAGTGAACAACCATGTGAATTAGCATGCATCGAATATCCTGAACGTGTGCTGGAAATTCATCAAGAATACATCGAAGCAGGGGCTATGGCAATTAAAACAAATACGTTTGCTGCCAATACCATTTCACTAAAAAAAGATTTTTCTTCAGTGCGTGAAATTATAACGCAGGCTTGGAAGTTGGCAAATCAAGCGATAGCCAATCAAAAAGTATTTGTTTTTGCTGATATAGGGCCTATTTTTACTGAGGATGACTCTATTGATGAACTTTATCAAATTGCGGATTTGTTTTTGTCTTTGGGAGCAAATTATTTTTTGTTGGAAACCGCACAAGATGACTCTGTATTTCGTTTGGCCGGATATATTAAGCAAAAACATCCGGACGCATTTGTCATTACGTCATTTGCGGTGGACCAAGACGGCTATACCAGAAAAGGAATTCCACTCAAAAAGCTGGCAGCGCAGAGTAAAAATTGGGATATAGATGCGTTTGGTTTAAATTGTATGTGCGGACCCTCTCATTTGCTGCAAATTGTTTCCGAGCTGACAGTTTCCAAACCATTAAGTGTCATGCCAAATTCCGGTTATCCGCTGAGCGTCAACGGACGTACATTATTTATTGATAACGAAACTTACTTTGCGGACAAAATGGTACAAATGTATCAGCAAGGAGTAAAAATACTAGGCGGATGCTGCGGTACTACTCCGAATCATATTAAGACTGTGGCGAAATATCTTCAGAAAACCAATATAAGTACAGAAATACCGCGTATTACAATAAAAGATGAGACACCGCAAGCAGAAAGTGTCAAGAATCCTTTTGCTGAAAAATTGAATCATAATCAAAAGGTAATCGCAGTTGAACTGGACCCTCCTTTTGATGCCAATTACAGCCACATTCAAGAAGCAGCTCCTATTTTAAAAGAGGCAGGTGCAGACGCCATTACAATTGCAGACAGTCCTTTGGCAAGAGCAAGGGCGAGCAGTTTTATGATGGCTGCCAAAATTCAACGTGAAGTTGGAATTCCGACCATACCACACTTTACTTGCCGTGACCAAAATATGATTGGTTTAAAATCTATTTTAGTCGGCGGTAATATCGAGAGTATACATAACGTGCTTGTTGTAACAGGAGACCCTGTGCCGGCAGATAATCGCCGTGAAATAAAAGGTGTATTTAGTACCAATTCTTATCATTTGATTGAGTATATACAAACATTAAATCAAGATATTTTTCAGTCCAATCCATACTTTATTGGCGGTGCCTTGAATGTAAATTCCAAAAGATTTGAATTTGAATTAAAACGTGCGTTAAAAAAGCAAGAAATGGGTGTACGTTTTTTCTTAACACAACCGATTTATTCTGAAGATGCAATAGAAAATTTGAAACTGGCCAAACAAACACTGGATGTAAAAATACTGGCAGGCTTTATGCCAATTGTTAGCCATAGAAACGCAGTGTTTTTAAATAACGAAGTGGCAGGCATAGATATACCTGAAAAAATTGTGGCACAGATGGAAGGAAAAGAGTCTGAATGTGTGCAACAAATTTCGTTAAATTATTGTATGGAGTTGGTATCAAAAATTGGACATGATTGTGATGGTTATTATTTGATGACACCTTTGAAAAAATATCAAATGATAGTTGAGCTGATAAAGAGAATAAAATGATAGTTTTGTAACTTTTTTGACCTATATTTTGTATTTTAAATTAGCAAATTAACAATATTTTGATGTTGAAAATTGTTGTTTTCCATAAAATAACAATTAAGTGACAAATAAATTACAAAAAGTATTGACAGTAAAGTAGCCTAGGAATATAATGTAAAAGCAGGAAAGAAGTGCAAAAGGTATAGCGTAAGATGTCTAAGGTTTATACAGTGTACAGTTTAGTTTGAAAGATTAATTGAGAGGTGTCAGGAGAGGGTATATTGTTAAATGGGAAGTATGAATTAATTGCAACAACTATTGATCATGAGGAGATTGGATCTTACATTGGATATGGTATTCGTTATGGTGAACATACGGTAACGGATATATCATTAGACAGAGCGAAAATAGAAAATTTAATTGAACGCATGAATTTAAATGAATTATCTCCATTACATATGATGGATATTATAGAAGATTTTCTTGCGGAAGACAGTAATTTCTTTTCATGTAACTAGGATGTAAGGAGAGAGACATTCTAGAACAAACACACCAGCAACGTAAAGGGGAAAGCGTTGCTGGTGTGTTTGTTTTAAAAGAAAAATAATTTTTTAGAAAGGGGAGGTGGACCGTACCGACGAATGATGGTTACATACAACTGTTTGGAAATGTATAAAATCGAATTTTTTATGGACTTTTTATTATAAAAAATACATAAAGTGGATAAAAAAGGAACAATATACGTTGTATAAAGTCCCTTTTTTAATTAATCAACCGGTAAAAGATTCAACTGTATAAACTCATCATAAGTAACCAATTTGGTAGATTGATTTTCCACATAATAAACGTAATCCGGATTACGATATCCCGGTTCGCTGGATAACGTAGCTTGATTTGCATTATTCCAGTAATACAGTACAATCAAATTTGATGTTTTAATAAGTTTGAAGGAACAATTTGGTTTTTCCACACCGGATAAATATATCTTTAAGCGTTCTACAATAAAATTGTAATAAATAGATTCTACCGACTGGTCTAATGTATCTAAAGAATCATTCAGATGGTTACTGGTAAATGTGATAGTTGAGGAAGGAATTGTAACAGATTCGTACTGTGCATCAGCATGTGCAACTTCAAAAGCTCCAACGATATCTTTACTATGAGTATAAGCAGTGGAATAGTCGGCAGATTTTGAAATGGTTGTAATAGTAGGTATTACAATAATGGCAAGTACAGCAACAACAATAATTACAATACTGAATTCTATCCAACGACGTGTATGACTGATTTTATAAACACGCGATTCATTAATGGAATCACTATGTTCGGAATCGATTTGATGGTTATGATTCATAAAATTATTACGCTCCAATATGTCGGATGAAAGAAAAATATAATTTCTGTGTATTCATAGTATAATCAGTATTGTTGTGAGTATCAAGTAGTTTTTCTGCAATTCTATTTATCTGTCACCTCAATTATACAAAATATTCATTTTGTATAATTGGTGATATTTCTTTCAAACGGTTTTCATTTACGTATTTATTTCCATTTCATATCTGTATCTTTAATGATAAACATACAAAATCAAAAATCTGAAATGTACTTTTCATTTATGTGTGTTTGATATCATTGTCCAAACAATAAATTTTATCTTAAAATGTATCTTTTATTATCAAATCAGTCATAATAAACTATAAATCATTCGAGGTGAAATTTGTATGTTTAGTATGATTCCTTGTTCTTCAGATTGTATTTATCAAGTAGACGGTTATTGTACTTTAGAAACGCCTACCATTGTAACCAATATTTCCAATCATGGCTGTGTACATCGGATTCAAGTAAAAAAGAGAACCGCATCATCTCCAACTCGGACGTATTGCTTTAAGTGTCCGTTGCCGCCTCAAACGCCTCCCTCACATGTCGCACACCAATGATTTGAATTTTTTGAGAGTTTACCGTTATTTGTTTCAAATTATGATAAGGAACAATGCATTTTTGAAATCCTAAATGTATTGCCTCGGAAATACGTGCATTAATATGACTTACGGAACGCAATTCGCCTGCCAATCCTATTTCTCCAAACACTAAACAATTCTCACTGATTGGTACGTCTTTTAAACTGGATACCAGTGCCATAGCAACAGCCAAATCAACAGCAGGTTCGTCCAATCTTAATCCGCCTACTACATTAATATATGCATCTAAATTTGAAAAATAATATCCTGCGCGTTTTTCCAAAACAGCCAGTAATAGAGACATACGATTATAGTCAAATCCGGTAGACATACGCCGTGGATTTCCAAATCCTGTTGTGGAAGCCAAACCTTGAATTTCCGCTAAAATAGGTCTGGAGCCTTCCATAACGCAAGTGACACAAGTTCCGGCAGTGTATTGCGGTCGGCCTGACAATAAAGCGATTGAAGGATTTTCTATCTCTTGCAGACCTGTCTCAGTCATGTCGAAAACACCAATTTCGTTGGTCGAACCGTAACGATTTTTTACAGCCCTCAAAATTCGATAGGAATTATGTCTGTCTCCCTCAAAATATAGGACAGCATCTACAATGTGTTCCAATACTTTTGGTCCTGCAATAGCGCCGTCTTTGTTTACATGTCCTACAACCAATGCAGGAATTTCCAAATCTTTTGCAGTGTGCATAATGGCATTGGTACATTCTCTGACCTGGGTAATACTGCCCGGCGAGGAAGTAATATCTGTATGATTCATAGTTTGAATCGAATCGACAATTAAAATATCAGGCTTTACTACTCGCACTTGCTCTAAAATGGCCTGGATATCCGTTTCCGCCATTAATGACAGATTGTCGCTGGTAACCCCCAAACGTGATGCACGCAGCTTAATTTGTTTTACCGATTCTTCTCCCGACACATATAGTATTTTTAATGTATTCCCCATGTATTGGCATATTTGAAGCAGAATGGTGGATTTGCCGATACCGGGATCACCGCTGATAAGAACCAAGGAACCTTTTACCAAGCCGCCGCCCAGTACTCTGTCCAGTTCGGATAAACCGGTATGATATCGTTGTTCCTCTGTACTGTCAATTTCGTGTAATCCTACAGGTTTTGCAATGATACCGCTGCCAACAGCAGAATGAATACGTTTTGCAGTAGTTGTTGTATTACGAACTTCTTCTTCCATCGTATTCCAAGCATTACAGCTGGGACATTTGCCGTACCATTTGGCAGATTCAAATCCACATTCTGTACACACATATTGCACTTTCGTTTTTGAAGCCATATCGTTATAATTCCTTCCCAACCCATTTCAATATAATATGAGTTATCAGATATTATGTAAATTATAACGCACCAAACCTTATGTTGCAAGCATAGGGTTTGGTGCGTTATTTGTGCTATTGACTCATATATTTTAAAATTCCACAAAAAATAGAAAATGCCATTTTGTCTTGATAAGAAACATCTTTTAACAATTGTGCTTCGGATGGATTTGATAAGAAACCACATTCTACCAATACTGCAGGAACATTTGTATTCCATAGTAAATAGATAGATTCTGTAGCAGGTTTTATTTCTCTTTTATTTTCCGGCTGAATAAAAGTCACAACTTGATTTTGAATATCTTCCGCAATCGCTTTGCTGTCCTCATGATTTTTAGAGTAAAATACTTGTGTTCCGTTGTATTTGGATTCCGAAAAATGATTTTGATGAATACTGATAAAAATGCAATTTGGCGTATTTTGAATTAATTTTAATCGATTTTTAATATCAGATACTTTACGCTGCTTCACAGTATCTAAATTTGGATCGTTTACGGCAATATCAGTCTCCCGTGTCATTTTCACTTGAAATCCGGCCGATTCCAACATGGCTTTTAAACGCAATGTAACGGCTAAATTAATGTCTTTTTCTTTTGTACCATCCGTACTGGAAGTTCCTCCGTCTTCCCCTCCGTGACCGGCATCCAAAATAATAATACGGGAAGCAGGATCTGTAGTGGCAGTTACAGTTTTTATTACAGGCATTGTTAAAAACAAGGTGCCAACAATACCTGCAATTACGCAAACGAATAGGATACATGGAATAAATAATGGTTTTTGAATCCATTGTTTTAATACTTTCAATTGTATCACCCGTTAGAATATATGTGTATCGTACCATAGATATCACAAAAGAAATTTCGTGCAGTACCTTAAAATAACAATTCTTTTTTCTGTCTTTCCTTCACTTTTTTGGAATGAGGATGTGTGATTTGAAAGAAATTGAATTTTTTATAACAAATTTTTTCTTAAGTTGCTTTGTTTCTTCTTTGACTCCCTTCGCTGATGTTTCTTCACTTTTAACATGTTATTTCAGAGTGACGACTAAAAATCTATATACATACCAAATGAATAATATTTAAGAATGAAAATACTTGTTAATTACTCCTTGTTTTTGTAAAGAAAGCAATTTGTGTAGTCAGAGTTCCAATATGAGTGTTATAATAAGATAAACGTATATAGAAAATATTTATATGTAGTTTTTAAGTATAGTATAATGAAAATAATAGAAATACAAACTATAAAAGGTTATATGTGGAACTCCTTAAACCGAAAGCCCAATATTGTGGGTTAGAAGAATGAATGAGATACAAGAAAAGGTAAGAGAATTTCTATGTAGCAAATTGATTTACAACTAATGAGTGTAATGCTTATTACCTTACAGCACAGTGGATAGAAGAAAACGCTAACCTATTGTTTTAGACTTGCAAATAGCAATAAAGCAGGGCTTGTCGGTAGGCAATAGCGTTACCCTTGAAAGAAAACAAATATGGAAATTTTCACACCTTGGTGGTATACCTTTAACGGAAAATAGAATAACAAGTTTTAATTTGTATGAAAAGGAGCCCTTTTAATGGATATCTCAGAATTAAAGCAAAAGGAATTGCCGTCCATACCCGATGAGATTAAAAAAAGCATTGCAGCCTGTAATATTACACTAACCCCATTTGACAGAAAAAATGATGTACTATGCAAGTCTTCTTTACAGATGGAGGCTGGTTATGGTAGATTTTCCGATGGGAGCTATCTTGTTTCCATGTACTGTCCTATGTCTGGACTCACGGCCGAGATGGTTGTATGGTGGTTTTGGTGGCATCCACAGGCAAAAGAACGGTATCAAGTCTGGTTTCCCGGTGCGCACTTCGGAATAGGATATCCACGCCGGTGTGCCGGTTACTTTGAGCAGGAAACACAACCGCCATTTCAAGATAATACACAGCTTCCGACAGAAAAGATCGGTGGAATGCGGATGCCGCTTCGCATAGACTTTGTGGCACCGGAGGAGTTTGGCTTTTCCAGCTTATCTATGAAAAAGAACAATATTCCCTTAATAGTCTGTGGTCATGTAGGTGCGTTCAATGGTTTGATTTGGCATACGGAAATGGCACATATTTTTTATCAGACGCAGGATGGTCTTTTACTCACTAGTCGATTTTGGCTTGGAAGAACGATGAACCCGCTTCTTCGTAAGTTGATGATTAACAATTCTATGGCGTGTGGAATGGCGGAACATTGTGCAATTGAATATCGTAATTTAGCAGAAATACTTCCTGCTTTATATAAAAAATATAAATAAATATGATATTTATCGAAACAAAATAGGAAACTTATAAACAGAGAAAATACAGAACACTACAATTGGAAAAAAGTTTGTGTTGGATGGCATTGTATCACAACAGATGAATTAAGCGTCATCGCAGAAAAGATTCCGCCGCACACAGAAGAGAATATGCATTTTCATCACAAAACAATTTTTATATTCTTTTGGGTGAAGCAATAATGCAGTTTAAGAATGAAGCCGTACAGTTGAAAGTGGGTACTGGAATTAAAATTGACCCGATGGAAGCACACCAGATGCGAAATGTATCTGATGGCGAAATGAATTTCATTGTTGTTTTTACGCCAAAATCACATAGAGGCCGTGAACTTGTGTAAGTAAAAATTATTATTTATTTAAATTACTAAAAAACCTGTTGCTATAACTGAACGCTATAACAACAGGTTTTTGCAATATGATGCTGATATTGTTTTATTTCTTTTTCATAAAACGTTCGCAGTCTTCACATAATCCATATAAGGAAAGTTTCGTTTGGGTTGTAGAAAAACCGTACTCATTTTTTACATGTTCATTGATAGATTCCAACATACTGTCTTTTACATCACGGATAGCACCGCACTTGAGGCAAATCAAATGATAGTGCACTTCATGGTTTGGATCATTGGGATGTACGTTTTGTTGTCCCATCATATATACTTTATTCAAAAGGTCCATATCCTCTAACATTTTCAATGTACGATATACGGTTGCCAAACCAATGGTGTCATCTTTCTTTTGTACGTAAGAAAATACATCCTTAGGGTGTACGTGCCACCCCACTTGTTGAGCAATGGCTTCCAAAATAATTTTACGCTGAGTTGTTACACGAAAGCCTGCATCGTGAAGCACTTCAATCATAGAATATAACAAATGTTCTGTTGTCTCTTGTTTGAAGTTTAAATCTTCAAAGCTAAAATCTTTATGCATGAATATTACCACCTAAACAAAGTACTTGTGTATTTTCTTTTACAACGCTTCTATTACATCATATTATAGTCAAAATGTCAAGAAATATTGTCTCACGGTACTGTTTTTAGGAAGATTTTGCTTAAATTTATGATTTGTTTATGTATTTTTCGTGTACAATATTTTATCCATTTATGAGCACAGTGTTCTTCATTACAAAAACCACAAAACGTACCTGCCTGCTGTGATTGTTTTATCATGAGTTTTGAATTTGTAATTGATATTTTATCCCCCATTGTACCATAGCATCTAAAACAGGCTTTAGACTGTACCCTGTGTCGGTGAGTGTATATTCTACTTTAGGAGGCACTTGGGCATATACTGTTCTGATTAATAGTCCGTTTTCTTCCATGGCTCTTAAATTTGCTGTCAATACTTTTTGTGAGATATTTCCCAGTGATTTTTTTAATTCCCCAAATCGTTTGGTTCCTTCCATTAAATCTCTTAAGATTAACACATTCCAGCGATTGCTGATTAACATGAGTGTTGTTTCAACAGGGCAAGCAGGCAATTCTTTTTTCATACGGTATGATCCCTTCTAATAGTATCCTTTTGGTAACTATAGCACTAAAAAGTGCGTACTTTACCTATAGGTGTTATGGATTTATTATAAACTTGCAAGCAAGAAAAGACAAGCTTGTTTTATCCAGAGGAGGTCATTTTTATGAAAATTGCAGTTGTATGCGCAAACGGAAAAGCAGGAACACGTATTGTAAATGAGGCGGTACAGAGAAGACTTGATGTAACTGCAGTAGTAAGAGGAGAAAATTGTTCCAATACAAAACGAGTCATTCAAAAAGATTTATTTGATTTAACCACAAATGATTTGAAAGAATTTGACGTTGTTATTGATGCGTTTGGAGCTTGGACAGATGAAACACTTTCTCAACACAGTACATCTTTAAAACACCTATGTGATATTTTAAGCAATACAGATATCAGACTTTTAGTTGTAGGCGGTGCAGGCAGTTTGTACACAGACTTTGAACATACACAACAACTGATGGACGGAAAAAATTTTCCCGAAATGTTTAAGCCTCTTGCTTCCAACATGAATAAGGCATTAAATGAACTGCGAGACAGAAACGATGTAAAATGGACTTACATCAGCCCTGCTGCAGATTTTCAGTCAGATGGAGTAAGAACAGGAAAATACATTCTTGGAGGAGAAGAATTCTTTGTAAACAAAAATGGAGAAAGTGTTATCAGTTATGCTGACTATGCGATAGCAATGGTAGACGAAGCTGTGAACGGCAATCATATTCAGCAACGAATTTCTGTCATTGCAGAATAAAAAAGAAGCGGGTTTTCATATAGAAACCTGCTTCTTTGTCTTATTCAAAAATGTCTTTTTTGTTTTCTTTTTTCAATTTTACATATACTTCAAGTGTATTGTTGCAATCGCAAGTGGCCAAGAATATATCCTTGATATGAGAAACGCCCTGTGCGTGCAATTGCTTTTTAAGCCAGATTTCATCATTACCGGTATGTCTGAGATTTTCCTGCATAATATGCCCGTCCATAATCACATTGGCAACAGGGGCTTCTTTTGCAACATTGATATTCAGGTCCTGCGGTGTAACAGGCCGTTTGGTAGAAACGGGTATAAAGCTGATTTTACCATTGGTCTCAAAAATTGCAGATTGAATATCAGATAAATAAAAATATCCGTTTGTTCTGCATTCTGTCAAGAACTCGTTGATGTCCAATTTTGCTTTCTTTAAATTCTTTTCAAACAATTTTCCATTTTCATATAACAAAAATGGTCTTCCTACCAGAAAGCGACGTGCTTTTATGGATTTCATGCTGATATAAGAAATCATAATTGCAAAAAAAGCATAAATAATCATAGCGAACAGTGGCTGCCAAACATCACCATCCAATGCTGTAGCCATTTCAGCAGCAATAGAACCGATGGTAATACCATTAATATAGTCAAACATTGTTAATTGAGAAATTTGTCTTTTACCCATAATTCGGGTTAAAATAAACAATACAATGACAGAAGACACAGAAGTAATGACAATATAGCCGATACCTTTCCATGAGATTTCAATATTAAAAAAATCCATTGGCATATAACCCTTCTTTATAAAATCATTACTAGTATATCCCAAATATACAGCTTTATTAATATTGATTGGAAAGGTCATTCAACTGATAGCATTATTCCGTTTACTTCTGATTTGTTTAGCAGATTTAATCGAAAAATTTTCCTTTATAGAAATTTTCATTTCCCAATTTTTTGGCTGTAAGTTTAAACATAACACAGCCATCAGGACATACAATATCCTTGCTGTATTTATCAGTCCCTCCAATATTTTCTAAATTTCCGCCGCTTCTGACAGCTTCCATGACGGGAAATAACATCATCATTACTTTTGAACAAATCCCGTACCCTTGAGCATTAACAGGGCAACCATACGTGCAGGAATATTTATCTCCTATTTCTTCTCCGTTTCTGCAATACCGTTCTGTATGGTTACCTCGGAGAAATCCCGTTACCTCAATCTCGAATGAATATTCTTCATTATACCATTTTTTCATATATTCCTCCCATTTTTGATTTCATGCTCTCTCTTATACCCATTGGTTGCATCAATTACATGCTATTCTTCCACAATTTAATATAGATACTGCTGATTGAAAGCTTTTATCATATCAAATAATACATACCTTAATCTTATAAAAAATTTTTGTTGTTTTGTGAATAATATAAGAATGAACAACGTTATTATCTGTGCGCAAATAGGAATTTTATATTCTAATGTTTTCTAAATGGAAGATATCATCTTTTTCCACCGTTGTGGGTATTGTGATTCAGGTACAACACCTGAAAATCTTACAAATCATAGATATTGATTATGAGTTTCTCCGTGAGATTCAGCAGTATCGCAATTCTTTTTGTGTATTAACATTTCTACACATCTCTACAGCTTTTTTAGATTTACTTACAAGATTAACAATTTAATAATTTAGTTAAATCTTCAATGGAAGCGTCCATCTTACTTGATATTTCTTCCATTGTCATACCGGTTGAAAGAAAACGTTGAATTACTATTTTCATACTTTCTCCTACTTCTATGATATGTCCGTCTAAGTCATAAAATCGAATGACGCGCTGTCCCCAAGTATGTTCCATTACTTCGTCTAAATATTCTATGTTTTCATACTGTTTCAGTCGAATCAAGAATTCGTCGAAGTCACTTTCTTCAAATGCAATCTCCACATTATTCGATTTCTTTAATACTTTTTCTTTTGGCAGATTTACAAGCCAATCAAAATCTTGTTGTAAAGCCAAACCGCAAGTGAAAGCAATATTTTTTCCGTAGTCTTGATAGATTTTTAATCCAAATAAATCTTTATAAAACTTTTTTGCAGCCTCAATATCTGAAACGGATATAACGGTACAGATGTATTTCATAATGATTTTTCCTTTCCGATTTTTACTGTTATTAAATCATAAAACGATTGATTTTTTTGTTGCTGCAAAGCTGTGACTATCGCATACGAAAATGGCAAAACGTAAGGCAACCGTTCACTTTAATTTTCAATCGTTATATTAGTATACTTATTGTTGTGTTTCTACAACATATTTATAGATTTTAAAAGTACAAAATCTCATTATGATAATATATAGTGTTGTGTACTCCAAAAGCAAAGCCACCACTTTTGGGTAGTATTTTAATTAACGATTATTATTTTTTTGCGGAATATCCAAAGCTAAGATATCTTCTTTGTGTTTTATCAAATTATCGTCTGTAATATCGGATAAAAATACCTCAAAGCCAACGCGGTCGATGACAGCACCGAAACGCTCTTTTTGGTAACCGTTGCTGCGGTACCAAAGCAGAGTCTTTTCCAACAAGTGTTCTATTTCATTCAGATGATAATATTGCGGCAAAACAGTTCCCATGCGGGTTGTTTTCCCCCACGTTCCGCCTACAAAAATACGAAACACAGGTTCTGCTTCTCTTTCAATAGCTCCAAAATGGCAGGCATTGCTGCAAATACCACAATGAATACAAGAGGTATCGTCAATCTTTAATTTTCCATTTTCTAAAACTGCAGCATGAACGGGACAACGTTTTTCTACAGCACATACGTGACAGGAACGGCAATGTTCCTCCTTATATTGAAATAAAACGTGACCTTGAATACCAAAGTCATTTAAACTGGGTTTCATACAGCTATTGGGACATCCCCCAACAGCTATTTTAAACTTATGAGGAAGATTTATCGTTTGCCATGCCTCAAAAAATGTATGGTGCAGCTGTTCCGCAATTGCTTGAGTGTCACAATTTCCATAGATGCAGGTTGTACCTTTACAAGCGGTAACAGCGCGTATTTTGGCGCCTGTTCCCCCAATGGTCATATTTTGTTTAGCTACATGATTGCGTACATTATCAATATGTTCAAATGGAATTCCGGGAATTTCAACAGTTAATCTGGTAGTAAACGTGACTGTTCCATTGCCATATTGTTCCGCGCATTCTGCTAAATTTTTTAATTGCTCCGCTGACAAGACGCCGTTTTTGGTAATGGCACGTCCTGAAAAACAGTTTGTCCCTCTGTTTTGTAAAAATCCCAGTGATTTTGCGTGCGAAATTTGTGCAGGCGTTAATTTTGACATTGATAATCACCTTTCTGACATACATTTCATTTTCTATTCTAAACTCCGTCCGTTTTAATCATTGATTATTATACACAATTCGACTTTTTCTGTAAAGCAAAAGGAAAATGTAAGGTTATCCTATATCATAAATGAAGATTTTAATGTTATGATGCAATAACAAATTATTTTATTTTAACAACACATTTTGAAATATGATACAGATTGCATTCAAAAATCCCACAAAGAAAATGTGGGTTCGATTGTATAATATGGATAAAATGTAGGCATACTCCCTAAAGAGGTGAGTAATATGCAAGATTTACCATTGGGATTTGAATTTGCGTTGGCACAAAATCCTGAAGCGATGAAATTTTTTGCAAACCTAACGGAAACGGAACAAAATCAGTTGATTGAACAATCCAAAACCATGCAGTCCCGCACGGAAATGCGAAATTTTGTGCAGCATTTATCACAGCAGCAAGGTGGTTTTTAATGGGAGCTGAATACTATTTGAAAAATGATGATTTAAGAGAGTATTTTATTTCATTGCCCCCCATTGTCCAAGATCAAATTGTAGTATCCGGCGCGGAAATTTGTACGTTAGGCGAATTAATGCAAGTTGCGGAACATTTTAAAGCAGAATTGCGCATGGGAAGAGAAATGGATGAATCTTTTCCTTCATAAAAAGTCCCCTCTGAACCAATTGGTATCAGAGGGGACTTTTTCTAATGTAAATTATTGAATCTCTTTTTTCCAAAGACCATGCAAATTGCAGTATTCAAATACTGCTACAGGAGCGTCATGCTCAATAGAGAATGTTGCTTCCGGAGCTTCATTTGGATGCAAAGAGATTCTTTGTCCGCCATTTTCTGTTTGAAGATAAATCCATTGAATATAATGTTCTTCCAACATTGGATGAGTAACTTCACCAACATGCACTTTTAAAGTGTTGCCTTCTATGGTAACTGCCGGAACGTGCTTTTCGGTAGCTGCATCGGTAGTATTGGCCACCAAATGTTTCATTGGTTGGCCGCAGCACATCATTGGTACGCCTGCGTCGTGAATTAAACCTGCCATATTACCGCAGTGTTCACATAGATAAAATCTTTCTGTTGCTTTCATAATAATACATCCTTCTTTCTTTTTCATTTACTATCATTTTCTAAACTATAAATTTATTTTATCTTGCTGTTCTGAAATAACAGCGTGATAAAATTCATATCCGCCTGACAAATTAGAGCATGCAAAACCATGTTGTGTTAAAATACGACAGGCAATATAGCTGCGTTGACCGCTTCTGCAATTAACATAGATTGTTTTTGAGGCATCTAATTCATGTAAACGGTCTCTCAATTGATTTAAAGGAATATGTATGCTTCCTTCAATGGCTCCGGTCTCATACTCTTTGTCAGTGCGAACATCAAGCAATATAATGCTTCCATCTTTCGGCAGTTTGGCAATATCATACCAATGGTGCTGTTTTACCAAACCTGTTAAGATATTTTCAATTGCAAATCCAATCATATTCACAGGATCTTTTGCAGAAGAAAACGGAGGTGCGTATGCCAATTCCAATTCGGTTAAATCATATGCAGTCATTCCGGCTCGGATTGCGGTTGCCAGAACATCACAGCGTTTATCTACGCCTTCGTATCCTACCAATTGTGCACCTAAAATTTTTCCGCTTTGCTTTTCAAAGATGGTTTTTATCATCATATTTTTTGCGTTTGGATAATAAGTTGCATGAGATGGAGAATACGTAATGATGGTATCATAATCCAAATTGGATTGCTTTGCTTGTAATTCATGAATGCCTGTAGTCGCTACTGTCATATCAAATAGTTTTAATATAGACGTGCCTTGTGTTCCTTTAAAGGAAACATTGCGTCCGCATATATGGTCGGCTGCAATACGCCCTTGTTTGTTTGCAGGACCGGCCAAAGGAATATAAGCTTCCTGTTTGGTAACAAAATTGGTCACTGCAATGGCATCGCCTACCGCATAAATATCAGGTTTTGAAGTACGCATATGTTCGTCTACCAGGATTGCTCCTCTGGCATTACATAAAATTCCCGCCTTTTGCGCAATGTCTGTTTCCGGTTTTACCCCAACAGACATTAAAACCAAGTCGGCATTCAAAGTACCATGACTTAACTGAACTTCAATGTGAGATTCGGTTGGTATAAGGGCCTGTACTCCATTTTTTAAAATTAAACGAATGCCATTTTTTCTGGCGTAATGTTGAACCAAACCGGCCATATCTAAATCCAACGGCGCTATAATATGTTCGGCCATTTCAATAACGGTTACGTCCAAACCTGCATGTTTTAAATTTTCAGCCATTTCCATGCCGATATAACCACCGCCAATGACCGCTGCAGATTTCGGTTTGTTTTGTTCCACATATGTGCGTATTTTTAATGTGTCCGGAACTGTTCTTAATGTAAAAACTCTGGCATCATCACTTCCGGGCAAATTCGGTCTGATTGGTTCCGCACCGGGAGACAAAATTAACTTATCGTAAGTCTCCTGATATTTTTCGCCTGTATTATGATTACATACTGTAACTTTTTTGTCCTCAGTATGTATTTCAACAGCTTCCGTATTGGTTCGTACATCAATGCGGAAACGTTCATAAAAACTTTGAGGAGTTTGCAATGTCAAATTGGATTCTTCTGTAATAACACCGCCTACGTAGTAGGGCAAACCACAGTTGGCATATGAGATGTGCTGACCGCGTTCCAATATGATAATTTGTGCATTTTCATCTAAACGTCTCAATCGTGCTGCTGCAGAAGCACCTCCTGCAACGCCGCCTACGATGATTACTTTCATTGTCCTACTCCCCCTTTTCCAGATTTCCCGGCCAGAAGAGAATGCCTCCAATGTCTGTAATATGTCCATATCCCATATCGGCAAATAGTTCACATGCTCTTTGGCTGCGTCCGCCGCTTAAGCAGTATACAAAAATAGTTTCGTTTTTATCCGGAATTTTTTCTGTAATCAACTGTGGTGTTTCCACAGGGACATTGATTGCCCCGGGAATATGTCCTTTTTGGTATTCTTCAGGAGTACGCACATCTACAATGATGATATTAGGATTATCCTCAATTTCAATTTTGGCTTCATCCATAGTCAATGTGTGAAAAGTAGATTGGAATAGTTGTGACATACTATATAGCCTCCTGTATATTTTATGCTTCTATTTTTAATAATAAGAATCATACTTGTTTTGTATATGTATTTAGTATACTTTAAACTTTTCTAATAGTCAATGGTAATATTCATAAGCAGATAAATTTTTCCAAATGGTTCACTTATAATTCTAAAATCGCATATGCTAATGTTGAGGTTATCTTTATGTTCTAATCTCCAGAAAGAAGGGATGATTGGTGAACTACTCCAGTATGCAAAATCAAAATTTGTTTCCCCAGTGTATGTCTATGTTCTCAGCTCAACTGCAATCCTCTGTTTCGGAACAATCAAATGTAGAACCTGCACCATTATCAAGAGGAAATTTTTATGCATTGTTTTCACAAACAATTGAACCCCAAGGACAGCCGGTTCATTTTGACGGTATGACCAGTGTATCCGGCTTAAAAATTTACAAACAGTCACATATTGTCATTCAAAACAGTGGTACGTACTTAATTAGTTACAGTTTTACTCCTTGCCAAGGCGTAACATCGGGAGATTTTGTAGGAATTAAAGTAAATGATAACTGGATTACCACATCATTACAATCGTTATCGTTGGATGAGGTTGGTATTCATAAAACGTTTTTGTTTGACCTTATGGAAGGCCAAGAACTGCATATGGCGGTACAAAGTGAAAAAAACATAATATTACAGGCCGGAAATGCAAATGCTAATTTATGTCTGCTGCAGGTTGTAGGAAGAAAATTGTAAGGATATGAGGTTATCACATGAAAAAGAAAGTATTAATATGGGAAATAACAGGATTCTTAGTGGTTTGTGCTCTAAGCGGTGTATTTCACTTTATATATGATTGGAGCGGAAAACAAACATGGATTGGATTTTTCTGTCCGGTGAATGAAAGTACATGGGAGCATTTAAAATTATTGTTTTTTCCAGTTTTGATTTTCAGTGCGATTGAATATATCTGGATTAGAAAAGAATCTAAAAATTTTATCGCTGCCCGAGTTACCGGCACAGTATTGGGAATGTTTACAATTATAGCAGTATTTTATACGTATACAGGAATATTGGGAAACCATTATTTATGGCTGGATTTGGTGACATTTTTCATCGGAGCGCTTGTAACGTTTTTATATACCAATTATGGTATGAAACGTTACAGAGAAAAAACTTCCACGACGATTATGGCCATTGTTGTGTTTATTTTGTTTTTTGCGGCATTTGTGATTTTCACATATTATCCTCCGCATATTGGATTGTTCCGTGATCCGATATCCACCAAATTTGGGATAATAGATTAAACGAAAAACAAAGCGCTTTTACCTATTTTTTGTATCTATTTGTCATTTTTGATATATTGGATTTTATTACTTGCGAACTTTCTGATTTATTTTCTGCTTTTTCATTGACAAACATCGTAAACTAGCCTATAGTTAGTACCATGCCTGACAAAGCGTGTTTGGTATAATATTTTATAAAAGAGGTACTTTATTTTATGTACGAGAACAAAACTTTAATTTGCAAAGATTGTGGCAACGAATTTGACTTTACTGCCGGTGAACAAGAGTTCTATGCAGAAAAAGGCTTTACCAATGAGCCACAACGCTGCAAACCTTGCCGTGATGCAAGAAAACAAACAAGAGACGATGCAAGCAGAACTACAAGAGAACTATTTGAAACTACATGTTCCGAATGTGGCTGCACATGTAAAGTTCCATTTCAGCCTAGCAACGATCGTCCTGTTTACTGCAGTGATTGCTTTGCAAACAAAAGATAAATGTGCTTCATTGCTTGAAAAATTACTGGATAGTTTCTCACACCCTTTAGGTGTGTTTTTATGAAAAATGCGCTTCCCTTCTTATTGATAAGAAAAGGAAGCGCATTTTTATTGTGTGTATTTCACTTGATTTTGTTGCAGATAAAGATAAAATAAAGTTTCTCTCAACATATGGTCTGCCATCAAAGGAAGAATCATCGACTTTATTTTGCAGTTTAAAATACCTTGCAAAGCAGATTCGTTTATTTCTTTGAATTGAATGGTCTGTGATACTATCTCCTGTGGCGGCTTGCTCATTTGGGATTTTGACTTTTTTAATCTCTGCGTATCTTGCGCAAACATATCGGAAAGAGCAATGTTTTTCTGAATAAAACTTTGTTCTGTTGGGTCCATCATACTTGCGGTTAGCAAAGCGTGTTCTGTCATAATTTGATTCCAACTGATTTGAGTTTGAATTGCAGTTCCGTATTTAAAGTAATATTTTGTTTCAGCATTCATAATATAACTGCGATATAATTTAGCTTCATAAATGGTATGAGTTAACCAAGTTGGATAAATGCGGATGGCCATTTGACAGGATAGAACCTGTTTTAATATACGCTCTTTAAACTGAACCATTCCATTTAAAACCCGAATGGCATATTGATTGCATCGTTTTACCTGATAAATAATACCGGGTGTTATGTTTGGTTGACTGCAAGGTATTAATTCACGTTCAGCAAATGTTATAGCGGAATTGATAGGAATTCCCGTTAAAGATTCTGTTCTTTTTTCTGCCTGCATCGTATATTTTGTAAGAATACAACCGGATTCCAAGAGGTACTGCGGCAGCATACCATTACTCAACGCAATTGTATCGGACAACAATTTTTCAAATTTCTTTTTATGGTATGCCGCTTCATCTGAAAATACCTTGTCTTTTGCCATAAAACTATTTTCTAAGAAAAAGGCATGTTCTTTCATTAGTCTTGCGAAGACTAAATGCAGCGATAATGAAATCGTTACATAATCTGTTTTATTCTCCATACTCTCTCCCCTCTTCTATGTAGTTACTCTATCATATGTCGGAAAAGGAAATATGGTTTATGAAATACAGTAAGATATGTTATTCTTGTATGATAAATTAAAAACGCCAATCCTTTTGTGAGATTGGCGTTTTAGTTTATATGGTATTATGTATTGACTGTTTCTTTCTCAGTAATTGTTTCAGCGGGTTTTACGGTACATCCAACTTGCTGAGCTGTTTGTATGAATTTTTCTCTGTCTAATTCTTGTTCGGAGCGGATGGAAATAACAAAATTGGAAGTATCAAGAGAGGCTCTCAGATGCTCGTTTTTATTTAAAATACGTACTAATTTTTTTGCTGTTTTTTTATGCTCCACATGTTCCAGCTGTAATTGCATAACATACGGATATTGTTTTTCAATATCTTCTTTTTTGATTGTTTTCACACCAAACAAGAAATAAACCATATGACATACCCATACAACTGCTAAAATAATTTGTCCGACAGGTACGCGGAACATCATGCAAAAACCAAGTCCCATTAAAAGTGTAACGCTGGTAATGATAGTTGCCTTGGTTTTTACGGTCATTCCTTTTTTCTTGACAAAGGATTCCAAATGCTTTTTGTACATAGAGGTACCAATAAACCAGTCATGTAATTTTTGTGAGCTGTTTGCAAAACAAAATACGGTTACCAAAAAAAACGGTACTGTAGGTAAAATAGGAAGAATAATTCCAATGCATCCTAACCCAAGCGAAATACAGCCAACAACCAAGAAGATAATTCTTTTTAGCTTCATAGAAAACAATTCTCCTTTTCCTGTTTCTCTTTGCAAAAAGATTGCAGATTCAGTGTTTTTCTGCTAATGCTTTTAAAGCGCGGTAGCTTTTCTGGCTGACAGCATGTTCCATTTTACAGGCATCTGCAGCTGCTGTTTGTTGGTCAACCCCCAATTTTATAAGTAAGTTTTGGAGGGTTTGATGTCGCTCATAAGTAGCTTCTGCAATTTTTTGACCAATTTTTGTTAAATGTATTTCATGCGCTTCATCCGTAAACAGATAGCCCTCCTGCTCTAAATCTTTTAAAGCAATGGAGACGGTAGGGCGAGAAACATTTTGCTCTTGCGCGATATCAGAGCCGCGGACAATTCCGTTACGGCACTGTAAGATGTATATGGTTTTTAAGTAATCTTCTACTGTTTTTTTCTGTTTCATGGCAGTAGCCTCCCTTCTGTCTGTTTACGGATAAAGCGCCTTATTAATATAAGACGTTTCATCTTTTTTAAATTGGTAAGATAAACGGCTTTCCGTTTTCCGTTGAAATATTTAATTCCACATCAAAAACAGATTTTACCAACTCCGGTGTAATGATATCCTCCGGAAGTCCTTGCGCAATAATTTTTCCGTCTTTCATCGCAATAATTTCATCGCTGTAATATAAAGATTGATTAATATCGTGCAGGACCATAACAATTGTGAGATTATATTCCTGATTCAGCTGACGAATTAACTTTAAAATTTGGAGTTGATAGCGTATATCCAAATAGGTAGTAGGTTCGTCCAAAAATAATATTTTTGTATCTTGTGCCAATGCCATTGCAATCCAAACACGCTGTTTTTGTCCGCCGGATAGCTGGGATACCGCCTTGTGTTTGTGTTTCAATGTATCGGTTATTTCCATTGCCCAGTTGACTTTTTCTTCGTCTTTTTTTACATTCGGAGAAAGCCCCATGGTATGGTACGGTGTTCTGCCGTATGAGACAAGCTTTTCCACGGAAATATCTATAGGTGCGGTATTGTACTGATGTACAATAGCAGCTTCTCTGGCAAATTCTTTTAATTTCAAATCTGCTATATTTTTATCGCGAAGGAAGATTTCTCCGGAATCCGGTTTTAAGTTTTTGGTCATTAAATTAAACAAAGTGGATTTCCCACAGCCGTTTGCTCCAATCAGCGTTGTGATGGTTCCTTCATGCAACGTAAGTGCCAAATCGTCCAAAACTTTTTGTTTTCCATAAGCAAATGAGAGGTCTTTTACGGTAAAAATATTATCCTGCATATTTTTGTCTGGACCTCCTTAGCAATATAATAAAGAACGGACCGCCAATCACCGCCATAATAATAGATGCGCTGATTTCGTATGGGGCTGCAATGGTGCGTCCCAATGTATCTGCCAAAAGCAAAGTAAATGCTCCAAGTAAAATAGAATACGGAATTAACAATTTATGATTACTTCCAACCAGCAATCTGGCAATATGAGGAACGATTAAGCCTAAAAAACTGATAGGTCCGATGATAGCCGTAGAAATGCTGGCCAGAAGCACTCCGATAATTGATATGATAATGCGGCTGCTTGTAACATTTACGCCCAATGAACGTGCTGTTTTATCTTCCAACGCCAACAAATTGCAAGCGCCGGCAACAAAAAAGGAAGCAATCAGTCCTGCCAATACATACCAAAGCAGTGTGTAGAAATCATCCCATGTTTTCATACTGATATTTGCATTCACAATACTCGCTACACCGGAATAATTGCTGCCCGTACCCGAATTAAATGCGCTCATAATACCTGAAAGCATGGCTTCTATTGCTACACCGACCAAAATAATACGTACCGGTGAAAGTCCGCCTTTCCAAGACAAACTGTATACGAGAATAAAAGCCAGCATGCCTCCCAAAAACGCAAATAAAGGGGTAAAATAATACAAAGCAGGAACAAAAGCTGTAATTAATACAGCAGTTAAACTGGCTCCTGAGCTAATGCCGATAATTCCCGGGTCAGCCAACGGATTTTTCATCACAGCTTGCAGCAGTACGCCGGAAACTGCGGTGGCTGCTCCACCCAAAATTGCAATAAAGATACGCGGAAAACGGAGATCGAAAATGGTCGCTACATTTTCGTTGTATGAAATAAATAATCCTTTGAACAATTCTATGGGTGTCACTTTTAAACTCCCTGTGTTTACGGCAAACAGAAATAGAACAACAAGAGCCACCGCTGTGATGGAAAAGGATAAAATAATTTTTAGTTTGCTTACCACAAGCGTCCTCCTTGTAAACACATTCTTTCATAAACATTACTGTGTTTTTTATGAATCTTCTCCGTACAGCATCGGCTGTAATTCTTCTAAAGCTTCCGGATAGTTAAATTTTGCACTCATACCGAATTTGTCATAAGATAAGTCGTAGACTCTGCCCTCCTGAACAGCGCGGAAATGTTTCCAAATATCATTTGTTTCAAATTCTTCTTTGAACATTTCTACTACATCATCCGGCAGTGCATGCGCTGCACGTACAATGATGTCCGGATCTTTACTTTGCATATCTTCTGTGTTTGCATTTAAGAATTCTTGGTCGGTTCCTTGATAAACATTAACGCCGCCTGCCAATTTTACTAAGCTGCCCACATAGCTGTTTTCTGTTGCAACAATGTAGGAGCCGGGTAATCCCATCAATACAAGTACGCGAGGAGATTCTTTGCCTTCGTTTTTCTTTTTGTACTCCTCCATAAATGCATTGAATTCATCTACCAATGCTTGTGCTTGCTCTTCCCTGTCAAATTTTTGTCCAAGGTCTGAAATAGAAGCATACATGCCTTCCACACTCTTCAGATTTAAAAAGATGGAATTGACTCCGATAGATTCATATTTGGGCTGCAAATCACTTTGCAGGCTGCTTGGAGAAAGTACATAGTCAGGCTTTAACGATTTCAATATTTCCAAATCAGGAGACATAGCTGTACCAATTTGTGTGACATCTTTGTACCGTTCCGGAATGGTGCTGAGTGTGGAAGAACAAACGCCTACCAAATCAAGCTCTAATCTGTCACAGATATCTGCAGTAGCGGGAGAAGTTGCGACAATTCTTACATCATCAGAAGATGCAGCTGTACCGTTTGCCTCTTCAGGGTGCTGATTGACGCATCCTACCATAGAAACTGCCATAATGGCAGCAAGTCCTAAGGTCAAAAATTTTTTCATTTTCATTTGACCGGCCTCCTAGTTTTTCTTTTTAAAGAAACAGAAGTACCAAATGCAGCCGCCTATGATAATGACAGCGACTACACCTCCGATAACGCCCCAAATAACCGCAGTATTAGCTCCGTCTGATTCTGAGCCAATGTCAGAAGATGTATCGCTGGTAACATCGAATTCTTGTATTCCCAAAACAGATGAAGTTTCTGAAGGAGTCTCACTGGTGATTTCTGAAGACGCAGTTTCAGAACTGGTTGTTTCAGAAGAAACAGTTTCAGGAGCAGAAGATTCCTGCTGAGATTGGGCTGGTTCTTGGGTTTGTGCAGGAACTGTCGGTTCTTGTACAGGGGTATTATTTACGGTAATGCTGGTAATAAAGTCTCCGGAACCGGACTGCAGATTAGATAACGTAATGTACCAAACAACATTGCGTCCCATAGGCTCTACATACATGGTGCATCGAATAATGGTATTTTCACTGGGAACTTTGATACGGTAGTCCGTTGTATCATTTGCATAATCTTCCTGCATGATAGTTGCAGAGACAGGTGTGTAAGAACCGTTTCCCGTAGTATCAATATAAAATTGTTGATTGGAAGTATATTGTGAGAGTTTCAGACGTATTGTGGCATATGTATTTCCATTTGCATCTACCTCAACAAGCGCATGAGTATCGGTTGCACTGTCTGTCATAGATTGTCCCAATACCGCAGAACCTTCACCGCCGGAATCTTCAATCACACCTGTGTTTGGATGTCTGTAATGCGGTGCTGCTGTCGCGGTATAAATGCCATGTGAGGCGGCAGATACATGTATAGAAGTAATGCTCGCCACCAAAGCGAGCATTACAACCATACTGCACAGTGCCTTAAATAGCTTTGATGCAGTATTAACCATATCAATTCTCCTTATTCAGCTTTGCGTTTTCTTGCAATAAGAGTAACAGCAATCGCGCCGGCAGAAGCCAAAGCGATGAAGCTAAATACGCCAATCATTGTAGCGTCGCCTGTTTTAGGGCTGTTTGCTGTATTTTGCGCATCTGTAATTGTGCTGCCCTTTTCTACAAGTGCATATTGGCTAAAGCTTTTTTGAATTACGGAATAGGTTCCGTTTTCTACTGTGCCTTTAATTAATGTTTTGCTTCCGTCTTCATTCATACGGTAAACAGCAAGATTATTAGCGTCATATCCTTCAGGAATTTGATAGCTGACTGTTACAGTACCGTTTGGTTGTACTTCATTGCCTTGAGCGTCAACCAAATGAATGTTGTACAGTTTAAATTTCTTGCCTACATCCATAAGAGAAACCGTAGCTTTATCATAGTCAGCTCCGGAAGTAATTGGTTCTACTACAAGTTTTACACCTTCCGGTAATGTACCGGCATCAGCATGTACTTTAATACCGGTTGCTGTATCTACCAAATCAACTGCAGGAGATTGCTCTTGGTTATCATCAGGATTAAAGTTTGGATCGTCTTCAGAAGTAGCTGTCAAAGTGGACCAATCCAATTTTAACAGAACATCTTGGTCTCCGGTTCCTTCAGAGATATCTTCCATTACAGGTACAAACACATGTAGAGGAACATAACCGTCAGGGTCAGCCAAAGCGTCTGCTACCAATGGGAATTTCACTTGGTCAGGATATAGCAATCCTTCGGAAGAACCGCCTGCCTGATTAAATTCGTCTATGACATCGCTGCCGTCATCGTTTTTCTGAGTCGTTAGCACATCAGCTAAAACACGAGTACCATTGATAGAACCAAAACTGCCGAATGTATAACCATTCTCATAGTAGGAAAGTTCTGCCAAATAACCAAATCTGTTCAAATAGGACAGACCTTTAAAGTCCATGGTTAAATAATACTGACCATTTTCCACTGTCAATTTAATGTAGTGATTGATTGCGTCATTGCTCATAGACTTTTCTTGGCGATTCATTTTAATCATTTCGCCGTAAATAGAATAAGTTCCGTCAGGCAAATTATTTTTATCCAAATTGTCTCCATCAACCACCAAAGCATCCAATGCATTTTGAAGTGCGTTTAATTTACTTTCAATGTCGCTTTGTGAAACATCCGGATTTGCAATAACAGCTTCCGCTTCGGAGATTGCTGTTTGTAAGGCATTCCAGCTGTCAGTTGTATAACCGTCATTCTGTTTTGCTTTAGCGGTTGCAATTAAGGCTGAAAGATTGTCAGTATTTGCACGATTTACCAAAGCGTCCATTGCTGTTTGCAAATCGTTTACTACAGCAGTAATCTCAGAAGTGCTTGCATCAGAATTGTTTTGTACTTCTTTTGCTGCTGTCAATTTTTCTTGGAATGTTGCCCAAGATGCTGTAGTATAGTCAGTTTCTACTTTCTGTTCTGCTTCTGTAATCAAAGAATTTAAAGAAGTTTTATCCCCTTTTTCTTCCAGATTATTCATAGCTGTTGCTAGTTGAGATGCCAATTGAGCTTGTTCGTCAGCGTCAGGCTCATTCATATTTAAAACAGGTTGTGCAGAAAAATCGGAGCCTGACATTTCAAGTGTTTGAGAAGGCCAAATATTTGTTAATCTCTCTTTTACAGAAGTAATGGCTGTTTGTAAAGCGTTATAAGAAGCATCTGTATAATTTCCTTTTTGCACTTGAGTTGCAAGATACAGTTGATACTGCACATTTTCTTCAGGATTATCAACTTTTTGTAAATTCTCCCAATCTACTTCCATTCTTGCATATTGGTCACCGCTGCTGGTAGAAATAGCGAACATAACTGGTACAAACACATGAACAAATGCTGCGTGGTCAGCTGTAAATGTAGAAGGATCAGAAGAATCAGCTGTATCTCCAATGCCTTCAATTTGGATTGGTGTAACATCCAATGCCATGAGATGAGCATAAGGTTGACCGGAAATATTTACATATTCTTCCTCACGACCGTATCCAGCCGGACGTTTGCAGTTTTCACCTTCACCGTCAAACACAGATGAAGAGTTAGGATTGTTATAGTCGTCATATACGACCTCTCCATCCGTTGTTTTGTGATATGAAAGAATGTTTGCAGATGTATAGGTAGTATAGTTTGCATCAGGTACTTCAAATCTAGTGCATTGTGTAGGAGTTACTGATTCCAGTTCTGCAAGCATACCATACGTACCGATATATCCCATTGGCATAAACTCTACCAAAGCAGTTGCCTTGCCGTCTTTTACAACAATCAGTTGTTTATAGTCGGTGTCGTTGGGTTGTTTTGCAAGATAGCTTTCACTTCCACGCAAAGCGGTATTTCCCATAGAAGATTGTGTAGGGCGGCTTGCGTTTCTCAGGTTAATATTTGCATAATAAACGCCATCCTCTACAGGTGCGCTCAATTGGGTAACATTTTTATTAGTTGAATTCGAGTCTGTTCCCGCCGCAAAGACATTGATGATTCCCATTCCAAGAACCATAGTCAAGGCAAGAAAAGCTGAAAGACCTCTCCTTACAAATTTTGCCTTAGTTCTGTTCATAGTTTTAAATTCCTCCTTTTTCCTATCAATCCATAAGAGAATGATTTGAGTTAGTTTAAGCTAACTCATGATGATAACATAGTAACCCACAATTTCCTCTATATACGGAACCCTCCTTCTTTTCTCATGGTTTCATTGAAAAAACTTTGCCTACGCTTTTTCGATTTTTGGGTTCGTTTTTTTAGTGGAAAACGAAAACCATGTTAAGAAACAAAACAGGTTAGCTGAAGCTAACTTTTTCTTTAAAAAAATACCCTCAATCAGAGTAGGTTCTTAAAGCAAAATAAATATAGCATTACAAAAAGATACTGTAAATAGGCGTTTTGTTTCATAAATGAAACAAAATACGGCTTATTTCAGCCATTATTTGATACAATAATTTGTAAATGATAGAAATTTGATAGGAAATAGAAAGAAATTATTTCTGTTTCAAATGTGAAACAGAAAATTTTAAAATTACAAGATTTTAAGATATAAACATGGTAAAAATCGCTAAACTTTCCGGCATATGAATAATTCCCACGCTACATTGCATTTGCATACATACACTTCCATGCAATACAATATCACGGCCACTCCCCATTGAAATAAATTGAAGCGCTTTGGCGGGAAAACAATAGTATCGCCCTTCTTGTTCGGCGTTTACCAATTTACCATTAAGCTGATAAGAAAGCGATTTGATACGGCCTTCCATTAATTGGCCTGTTAAGGCAGAAGGTGCGCTAACTGTTTTTATTGTAAGATAAATAGTTCCAATATGGTCTTTTACAATCAGTTCACACGGGTGTTCAAACCCTCTGTTACCCATTGAAATATTGTTTCCATTTTTGATATGCTCTCTATAAATAACAAAAGGAAAGAAGTAGCTGCCATCTTTCAAATAATCACACAACTCTTGTCCACTGAAATTTTGGCGTCCGGCAAACACTTCTTTGATATACATGCGTTCTTCCTGTTCTTGCATTCGGTTTAAATATTCTTCCGAAAATCCTGCAAGTAACGCAGATAAAGCATTATTTTTTGCCTGTAATGGGGTTAGGTCTAAATATTGCATGTACCTTTCTGCTATTTGATACTGCTGTTGAAATTTTTGAGCAAGCTTTGTTCCATAGTGTGAAAGCACTGTTTTTCTGGCTTGTGTTCTCTCTACTATACCCAACTTTTCCAGAGAATCCAAAGTGCGTGTTACAGATACTTTGGTTTTACCAAAATATCTTGCAGCATCTGTAACAGTTCTTTTTTTCGGCTCTGCTTCTAAAAAATATAATAGCAGTTGAATTTGAAAACGAGTTAATTCCTCTGACATATTCTTTCCCTCCTTAACTGATGTTACTGAAATATTTAATTTCCTTCTCGAATAAGTTAGCTTAAGCTAACTTATTCGAGAAAAACAAGCGGAACTTAAACAAGAACCGCTTATTTTCCATATTATAGACATGATAAGTTTTTTTTTTTTTTTTTGTCAAGGTTTTCAGAAATCTTTGTCAAGAATAGGAAGAAATGTGTGCGAAAAGATTCAAAAAACTTACATTTTTTGTGTCATATCGTATCTTGACAAAAAAGAATGAAAGATATACAATAGCCACAAATCATTCAATCCTATTTCGTAGGTATGAAAATTACAGTAAAGGATGGCAAGCATAATGGTAAGTAAAAAGTTAGTAAAAGCATTGAATGAACATATTAATTTAGAAATGTATTCCGGATATTTATATTTGGCAATGTCCATAAAAACACATGAAGAAAATTACAAAGGTTATTCTTCATGGCTCTTTAAGCAGTATCAAGAAGAGTTTGAACATTCTCATGACTTTATTCATTTTATGCAGCAGCGAGATATGTCTGTTGAATTAAAACCGGTTCAAGTTGAGCCGATTAAAGAAACTGACCCTCTGAAAATTGCTAAATTGGTACTGGAGCATGAACGCAACGTAACTAAATCTATTTATAAATTACATGACTTGGCAAAACAAGAGAATGATTATGCGACTGAAATTTTTATGCATAAATACATTAATGAACAAATTCAAGAAGAAGACACAGCACAAGATATCATTGATAAATTTACATTTGCAGGAGAAAGCACTTCAGCAAAATACTCTATTGATAAAGAGTTGGGTGGACGAATCAATTAAAAAAGAAACAGGCGGATAAATCGCAATCCGCCTGTTTCTTTTTTTTAATAACCATTCATTTTATATGTTTGCAATGATAAATAGTCTGGGAAACCTAAAAATAATTTCTCTATTTGGCTGGACAGGATATGTTTTGGCTAACACACATAATATTTCTTCCTCGAATGCATGCAGCTCTTTTGTGTTTAATGCGGACAAATAAGGTCTCAGTCCTGTTCCCCTATACCATTCTCTAATACTGCCATGAGATTTCATTCTGCGATAATAGGTAGTTTCCCATATAGTAAAATCAGAAGAAATACCTGAAAGTATATCAAAATATACGTTCAGGGTAAGTGTATGAAAGCGTCTTGTATCAAAAAATACTTTGATTATTTTTTAGTTTCTGCAGTTTCTTTTATAATTTTGTATTGCGTATAACAAAATAAAAGTAATTTTTTTCAATAAAAATATCACACTTAATATATAACAATGTGGTATCAATGAATCTGTTGTTATTCAGTAACAGAAATATCTGCTTTTAGAATTCCATCTATAAGTTTAATGGAATTAGGCTGTACTGCCTTCATCTCAGCAGACACTTGAATTGGCATTGTTGTATCGTCAAGCGTAAATGCCTCTTCCACTTCAATAGAAGCACCTGGCTGAATAGATTTATACTCATTATCCATAAGAGCTCCGTTTTCGGCACCTATAATGGTAATGCCACTCAACGAAACTCCGTTTTGGAATACTTGGAGGCGAGTTACACTACCAGGAGTAATTGTTTCATCACTATTATTGGTAATCGTGTATTTTACAATCAAAGCAGTGCCTTCTGTGATTTCTTCGGTTCTTGCTGTATCACTAATTTCAAAATGATACGGCCCGATATCCCCTTTATTTTGCGCTACAGCATTATCCGATGTAGCTACACTTTGGCTTTCTGGCGAGGAACTGCTTCACAACCTACTAAAGCGGCCGATACTACAGCACAGGCAGCTAAAACAAAAAATACTTTTTTCATACTTTTTCTCCTTTTAAATAGAATATTTATGTAATATAACATTTTATATAATACTTTCAGGAAACAAACAATTGTTTGTGTTTAATTTTCACACGTTGCACTCTGTTTTCTTCTCAATTTAATTAGAAAGGAGATAATTGTAGACGTTTTTCCTACCTATCAAGCGCCATATACTGTAACAGCAAAATTTTTAACAATTTCCCACCATTTTTGCAATTTAAAAGTAAAAACAAAAAAGCCGCTAAACCCAGCAGGTTAGCGACTTTTGGCGGAGAAAGAGGGATTTGAACCCTCGCGCCGGTTACCCGACCTACTCCCTTAGCAGGGGACGTAAGAACCGCTTAACTGCGTGGGATACAGCTCTATTAGAAGGAATAGAGAAGGAATAGAATCAGCAACATATTTACAGTAAAAATAAAAAATCCTCCCCTGCACTAAGCAAGAGAGGACTTTCGCAGTCGGTTAACCCATCCTACTAACATATCTCTATTATTAGTAGAACCGAAATGTCTGCTTTTTTCAAGACTTTTACTTATTTTTGTTCTGTGTCTGTATCTTTTGAGCTATCGCCTTTAAACTGTTTAAAAATCTGATTTGCATACACGCTTGCACCGCTTACCAGTACGCCCTGTGTCAATGCTGTAAAGATAGCCATAGCTACAGCTTGCGGACTACCTAGGTCACTGGTAGCCAGTACATAGATGATAGATAGCAAGATTCCCGCCGCACCTACTGCAAGCGGAATCAGCTTATCTGCAATCAAGGCTGTTTTCTTGATAGCCATACCAATTACATACAGTACAGGTACCAAAATCAATAGTTCCGGTTTGATATATTCTAAAAAATCCATATGTAAAAACTCCTTTATTTTAAAATTGTCGCCAGTATCGCCGCCACGATACCCGAAGCACAGGCACCTATGGCAGCAGCCACGATTTTATCCCACCACTTTATAGGGCGGGATGCCACTTGTTGAACTTCCTGCTTGATTTCTTCCATATCTTCTCTGATGTTATCAACTTTACAGTCAACCTTTGCAATAGCAAGGGTTAAAGTTCGCAAGTCTTTCACTTCACGCTCTAGCGCATCAACACGTTTATGTGCCGATGCCGCAGCGTCTATCGCTTTTCCTAAAGATATATCTGTTTCTCCCATACTTCCACCTCTTTTATGGTAGCTGTAGCACTTGACCGGGGTAGATAGTATCATCAGATAAGCCGTTTAATGCTTTGATTTCTTGGTATCGCGCACCGTCTCCAAGCTGTGATTGTGCGATTTGCCACAAGCTATCACCGGATTGCACCGTGTAAGTGCGACCGCCTGCACTGCCTGTCACTTTCAATACTTGTCCTACATGGATGATGTTAGGGTCAGAAATACCATTTAAAGCCGCCAATTCCTGATAGGTAGTACCGTACTTTGAAGCGATTCCGCTTAACGTATCCCCTGCTTGTACTGTATAGGTGTTTTCACCTTGTGGTGTACTAACCACATCACCTTTGAGCTTAATAATTTGTCCTACATGAATGACGTTGGGGTCTGCAATACCGTTGATTGCTGCCAACTCTTGATACGTAGTTCCAAATTTTTCAGCAATACCGCTTAATGTATCCCCTGCCATAACTGTATATGTGTCATAACTTGGTTCCGGCTGTGGTGCAGGCGTGGTGGTTGCACCATTTGTGTAGTCTTTATAGCACCAGTTCATGTCTGCGGTATTGGCTGTAATACCATCTACTACGCCTTTTGATGTATACTGCCACATAGTATATACACCTTTGTAGTCGCATTGTGTGTTATATTGTGCTAACCATACGTCAATACCTGCATTATCAATACGTGCCATATCAATATAATTGGTTGCCCAGTTCAGATTGGTATACAGCATAGGTTGATAGCCCGCTGCACGAATCTTATTGCAAAAAGCGATTGCCATATCGGTACATACTGTCTTTCCCAATGCTGCCTGTCTGTTTTCTTCCATATCAAAGGCTACAGGATATTGCGGATTACTTCCTGCGATAAGTTCAAGGCAGAAGTCTGCTTCCTGCTCTGCACCTGCTACATCCACAGCATAGGAATAGTGATAGAATCCGTAAGGCATGCCAACGTTTTGGCAGCCCGATAGATTATTATAAAACCACTTATCAATTTGGTTTGGGTCTTTGACACCATAGCCTGTGCGTATCATAGCACCCACCACACCTGCATTTTTTACTTTTTCCCAGTTAATGTTTCCTTGATGTTCACTTACATCGATTACTGATAATTGCATATCAAATATCTCTTTCCTTTCCTATCAAACTCTTTTTATTGATTCCACCTTTGTGGTTCTCTTTTTTTGGGAAGATAAGGTGTACCTTCATGCCGATAGCATTCCGAAGGAGGAATTTTTCTCATATTACCCGTGTCAATCAAGTAGTGACAACAACAATCGTCCATATATTTATTCTGAGATAAACTCCTATAATAATAACAGCCGATACATTTCATGACGAAGCACACTCCTTTTGCTGCAACAATGCATTCAAAATAGTTTGATACATCTCTAATTTTTGTATTGCATATAATGCTCCGCAGCTTCCTTCGCGGCAAGATTTTACCAAAGCGGACCATTTTTCAATTTTTTGTTTTGTATGTGTAATTGCATTTTCCTGTGTTGCCATCAACTGTTTATCATCCCTCCTCTAAATAGAACATCTCATCTTGCTCCAGCCAATCTCCGCTAAAATACCAAGATACCAACATGTCCAAAAATTCTTCTGTCTCTTCCGTGATACGGGTAATTTGAATACCGCAATGCTGCATTGCATAACACGGTGCATCCGATTCTTTTACTGCTCGTCCTTTATTTTTACCAATACCTATAAATACGATTATGCATTCGCCTCTTTCAATTGATAAAAACGGATACCGCAGAATTCAAAAGAAGTTTCAAACGGATATTCTTCATTTCCCGACCAATTTGTTTTGGGAGATTTTCCTGCTGCAAACGCCAGCTGCTCAATTCCTTTGTACACTTGAACACCACCAAATAACTGGTTACATAATTCTACAGTTCCGTTTCCGCTAACCAAACTTTTCATCTGATAGTAAACGTCAACTGCATGATACAGAAAATCTCGATTTGCTTGGTGTGTCTGATTAGAAAATAATGGATGCTGTTCTATTTTCATAAAATAACCTCACTTTCTTTTTGTTATCTATAATCAAACCTATTTGATAAACCAATAAATCGCCAAACTTGCCGCCATAAAACAACTGAAAATAATAAGCTGTAACACCATTTGCATATAACTGATATTACCTAAAAAATCAGAACCCGTAGTGCCAATCAGTCCAATGACTGCAATTGCAGCCAGCAATCCGGAAACATATTTTAATATAATGCGTATTTTTTCTTGAAAACGCATGCGAATTCCTCCTTTTTTAGGTTGTACCACTTTGAAATCCAAAGTCCGATTAATGGGACAAACTATTTGTTATACTATGACTCGTAACATCATATGAATGGTACATCTTTGCTGCAAGCTGTGTGTTTTGTCAAAACAGTTTGTACATATCGCCACTGTTTTTCTATCTGTCGTATTATCTGCAGGGATTCTTTTGGTTTTGTGTTCTGATTTTGGATTGTAAAATGAATGTTGTTTTACAATTCCAAGTTTTTTATGGCTTGTTCAGTGAATTAAATTCACATTTAATGACATCAACATAAATCAGCGGCATAAATTGCATTTGAATTTCTATTTTTCCTATTGTTGACATTTACATAATTCTGCAATATACTTAGGGTGCAAGTAAAAGTGTTATACAGAACTCTGTCAACCCTTCTTTATTATATATCAGAGTTCTGTAATAGTCAATGATATTTGTAATAAAATTTCAGTTTTCTGTAATTTTTATTCATAATATCTAAAGGAGAAACAGAATATGGCAGATATGTATAGCAAGATTGAACAACTATGTAAAGAAAATAACACAAATATCACTGCAATGTGCCGTCTATTGGATATTAGCCGAAGCACCCTGTCCGAATTAAAAGCAGGGCGTACAAAAACGTTGTCTGCTGAATACACAACAAAAATCGCTTCTTATTTTCATGTAAGCGTTGATTATCTACTTGGAAAATCACAGCAAAGAAACACTCCGGCTGTATCAGCTCAAGAGCTGTCATTTGATGACTTTACCTATGCAATGTACGACGAAGGAAAAAAATTAAGTGAAGAGAACAAAGCTAAGCTGCTGGAAATGGCTAAGTTTTTTGTACAGCAGCAGGAAAAGGAAGAGAAAAGAAAGTGAAATAAAATATGAAAACGTTGTTTAAAATTTATGAGGAGCTATACAAGGCAGGTGTAAAAGTATATAGTTATAATTTATGTGACACACCTGCTGTTACCATTGAAGCAAACAAGCAATATGCTATATTTTTTAACCCGAATGCTATCCACTCGTTAGCAGACGAAACTTGTATTGCAGCTCATGAAGCTGGACATATCATGACCGGCACAACTCACAAAGTAAACAGTCCCTGTGAGATTGTCGCACGGCATGAAGAAAAAGCCAGTCGCTGGGCAATACAACATGTTGTACCTCACGAAGAATATATACACGCACTGCATAACGGAATTTGCGAAGTGTGGGATTTGGCAGAATACTTTTGTGTAACAGAATCTTTTATGAGAAAAGCGATACACTATTATCAAATGTTGGAACAAAATGAATCATAATAAAAAGAGATAACGGATAAAATCCGTTATCTCTTTTTTATCTAAAAAATTTTCATACTTACAAATCTAATAATTCAGTAACATTATTTTGTTAATGAAAATATTTGAGATTCTTCCTAATGCATCATAAAAGTACAGATTTTTCATAACACGATAATTAATATTGAGATATTCAGCATATCAACGTATACTAAAATAAAAACAGTAATGGAGGAACGTCATATGCTCGCATATACTTATATGGAAAAAGGAGTATTTGAACTAAAAGAAAAATCAAAACCAATGTTAAAAGAAGGACAAGATGCCATTGTAAAAGTAACCCTTGCAAGTATTTGCGCCAGTGATTTGCATATAAAATACGGCAGTGTTCCAAAAGCAGTCCCCGGCATTACAGTGGGACATGAAATGGTGGGTGTTGTTGAGAGTATTGGAACAGAAGTTACTGCAGTAAAACCGGGTGACCGTGTTACGGTAAATGTAGAAACATTTTGCGGACATTGTTTTTCTTGCAGGCATGGCTATGTCAACAATTGCATCGATTCACAGGGAGGTTGGTCTCTTGGCTGCCGTATCGATGGCGGACAAGCAGAATACGTGCGGGTTCCCTATGCAAATCAGGGATTAACCGTCATACCCGATAATGTTTCGGACGAACAAGCATTATTTGTGGGAGATATTTTAGCAACCGGATTTTGGTCCGTGCGTATTGCAGACATCACACCGGGAGACACCATATTGGTTTTTGGTGCCGGACCAACCGGCATATGTACCATGCTTTGCGCACTTTTAAAATCTCCACGAAACATCATTTTATGCGAAAAAGATTCTCAACGTTTACAGTTTGTCCAAAAAAATTGGCCAAATATTCTTACCGTATCTCCCGAGCATGTACTGGAATTTACCCGTAGGAACAGTGAACATGGAGGCGCGGACCGTGTATTTGAAGCAGCAGGTGCAGATGAAACGTTTCAGCTTGCTTGGCAATGCGCTCGTCCCAACGCAATTGTTACCATCCCTGCTCTTTATCATCATCCTCAAATTCTGCCGCTTCCTGATATGTATGGTAAAAATTTAACATTTCAAACAGGAGGCGTGGACGGATGTGACAGTTTTGAATTATTGCAACTCATTTCAGAAGGTAAGCTGGATACAACCAAATTAATCACCCATACATTTCCTTTAAACGAGATTGATACTGCATATAAAATGTTTGAAAACAAAACAGACGGTGTATTTAAAATTGCGATTAAACCTTAAAATAAATGCAGTATCTGATAAAATGAAAAATCTTTCACGTACTTTTTACGTGAAAGGTTTTATATGACATAAGCGATAGGATAAAAATTTTTCTATGAGTGTGTAGGAACCTCAAATGATGCACCCGTATAAATCCATTCTACACAAACGGTAGTTCTGGCACCACCTTGAGAAATAAACGTGCGTATTTCACACATAGACCATAGTTTTGTTGTTGGATTTTGCTGCCTGATTCTAATCCAATTTATTTCTTGAGACTGACTGTATACCAGGTCATCTATAACCAGTTTAGCAGCAACTGTAGTATTATTGAATGTTTGAGACTCTACACTTGCCCCGTCATATATACTGGTACGGCGAATATCTGCTAATACAGGTGTAGTAGCTACTTTAGGCTGAACAGACATTCTTACAGATGTGGTTGAAGTATTTGCTACAGTGAAAGTGAGATTATCCAAAGGAATATCTATATAGCTGTTTAATGTTGCTAAGTTTGCATTATAATATGCAACATTTGATTTTAAATTTGGACTTGTAATTTCTTGAGTATCTGTTTTAAAACTTACTTTATAACTGGTAGGCGTGTCTTCTGCTACCGCAATGTTAGGTGTTTGACCCGTAACACCTTGGATACCTTGTGCACCTGTGGCTCCTGCCGCACCTGTTTCACCTTTTGCACCTTGTGCACCCGTAGGTCCTGTTGCTCCCGCTTCACCTTTTGCACCTTGTGCACCCGTAGGTCCTGTCGCACCTGTTTCACCTTTTGCACCTTGTGCGCCTGTAGGTCCGGTTGCTCCCGTTTCACCTTGTGCGCCTTGTGCACCTGTAGGTCCCATCGCTCCCGTTTCACCTTTTGCACCTTGTGCACCTGTAGGTCCTATCGCTCCCGTTTCACCTTGTGCGCCTGTGGCTCCTGTCGCACCTACAGGCACTACAAAATCTAAACTAACTCCTGTATCAGTATTATTTGCAATTACTTGTGCTGTTCTGCCGGAACTTACAGTACCAACTTCTACCGTTGGTGTTGCTCCTGTAGAACCCGTGTTGCCTTGAGGTCCCTGTTCTCCCATCGGCCCCGGACAACCTCTTTCACCTTGCGGACCTTGAGGGCCGGTTACACCTTGTGGACCTTGTTCTCCCATTGGTCCCTGTGCACCAACGGGACCACGTTCCCCTGCATCACCTTTATCGCCTTTTGGACCTATTGGTCCCATTTCACCGGGATCGCCTTTTGGACCTACCGGACCACGATCTCCCTGAGGGCCCATCGGGCCTTGATTTCCTTGAATACCCTGTGGACCTACCATTCCAGGATCTCCCTTAGGACCTGCATCTCCGCGTACACCTTGCGGACCACGCGGTCCCATCGGGCCTGCCATTCCGCGTGGTCCGACCGGACCGGGACAGCCTTGGTCACCCTTTTCTCCTTTCGGACCCTGTGGACCACGTTCTCCCTTGGGACCTTGTGGTCCGGGTATTACAACAGAGTTGTCCTCACTTGGTGTACAGGAACACGGATAATTACGATTTGTACAATTATAATAATTCATGACTCGGATACTCCTTTGATAAAACATAGTTAAAGTTGTCCCTCTTTATCATATTCAAAGGGTACCCTATATGTTATTATAAAAATGGCTTTTGTAATTTCCTTAGAAATATAAGTAAAACCTCCCATGTGGGAGGTTTTACTTTACATCAAATATTGTCTATTCTATACATTATGGATGAATTTTTAAACCGTTCAGCCATTTTGCGGTATCCGCAGTAAAATGATTGATAATTTCACTATGTCCAATATCCATATCGGAAATTGTATCCATATCCTTATCGCTTAATTCAAAATCCCAGATATTAAAGTTTTCTTGTATGCGTTCTTTATGAACAGATTTTGGAATAACTACTACACCTCTTTGTACGTTCCATCTCAAAGCAACTTGGGCAACACTTTTACCGTATTTAGCTGCTATTTCTGCGAGAATTGGATTTTGGAAAAAATTATTTTTTCCCTCTGCAAAAGGTCCCCAAGCTTCGGGCTGAACACCATATTCTTTCATCACCTTTAAAGCATCTTTCTGCTGAAAAAACGGATGACATTCTACCTGATTGACCGCCGGAATAATTTCAGCATTCACACACAAGTCTACCAAACGATCCGGATAAAAATTGCTTACCCCTATCGCACGAATTCTTCCTTCTTTATATAATTCTTCCATGGCTCTCCATGCACCATAATAGTCATGAAATGGTTGATGAATCAAATATAAGTCAAGATACTCCAAACCTAATTTGTTTAACGAAGTTTCAAACGCCTTTTTCGCAGATTCATAGTCTGCATCCTGAACCCAAAGTTTTGTGGTAATAAACAAATCTTTGCGGGGAATATCGCTTGTACGAATCGCATTTCCTACGGCCTCCTCATTCATATAGGCTGCTGCAGTATCAATGAGACGATAACCTGCTTCCAGCGCATCTGAAACCGCCTGTTCACATTGAGCTGCATCAGGCACTTGAAATACACCAAATCCTTCCAAAGGCATTTGAACACCATTATTTAAGCAAACTGTTTGCATGATAAAAGCTCCTTTCCAGCACATTATTTTTATGATATACTGATTGTAACATCTTCGAGTAACTCTAAGTCAATAGTAATCTGAACAAAAAAGGAGGCAAAAACATGTACACAGTAAAAGAAGCCGCAAAACAATTAGGATTTACGGAACATACCATACGTTTTTATACAGATAAGGGATTGGTGCCAAGCGTTATACGAGATAAAAATAATTGTCGTTTATTCACAGAGGAATCTATGAATTGGCTGATAGGAATCAAACATTTAAAAGAGTGCGGAATGACGCTGGATGCGATTAAAACTTATATCGAACTTTGTTTACAGGGCGATTCTACCATTGAAACACGCTATCACATTATATTAAAGCAAAAAGAAATTGCAAAACGTCAATTGGAAGAAGCAAAACAAAGACTGGATTATATGGAGAAAAAAGCAAAATTATACCGAAAGATTATAGAAAACCATATTCCGGACAGCACTAATCCTGCCAAATGGCCTGTAAAATCTGCCCAATAACAATATATTCAGAATAAAAAAGGAGTTATGTATCGAAATACATAACTCCTTTTTTATAATAGTCCCACTGCATGTATTCCCCATAAAATCCCATATACAATCGGCTGATGAATTATATAAATCCATAAGCTGTAACGTCCCAGCCAATCCAATACCGGAATTTTAATTTTCAGTACTTTGCAATTTCTTACATTGCGCCACATATGAAAGGCAAACCAGCCTGTCCAGTAAAGGAACAACCATGGAAACAGCGGAAAATAATCGCTTGAGAAAAAGTCGGAATTTGGAAGACCAATTGGATATAACCATTGGGCAGAATACAACCAATCCGGTAGTGATATTAATACCGTGTCTCCCCAGCCAAATCCGCCAAAAGGAAGTGCTTTTGTAAAGCAAAATAAGGCAAAACAAAATAATATACCAATCTCAGGTAAAATCCGTTTCATCAGGGGCAAGCATAATCTGGTTAACAGCATACAGCATCCAATTAAGCTAAGTATTCCAAAACGAACCCTCTGTTCAGGCATGACAAACATGGTAACTAAACTAATAACACACCCTGCACCAAATACGAGAAGTCCCCTTTTGATTGGACGACTTCCTAAGGAAAAACAGAAGCCTGACAATAAAATAAAGCTCCAGCAAATAAATTGTTCCCATACATATCCAGCAGCACTTTGATACCAACCAATCGGGTGACCAAAAATATATACAACATCATATAAAATATGATACAGTACCATGTTCAGTAATGCAAATCCCCGCAATGCATCCAGTAACGACAACCTTTCTTTTCCACGGAGGGGTTGTTCGGTCATTCACAGACTACCTTCTTTCTGTTTCTTTCCTGTTTATATCGTTCCATTCCAGCCTGTTTTGGTTTATCGACTGTTTTGTTGTTTTAAAATCGCTTCGTGTTCTCGATTCAATTCTTCTACCAATGCGCCAAAGCTCCATTTTTGGTTGGTTGCAGTTACAGTAGCTTTAATCGGAATATCAATTTGATATTCCTTCAAAGTCTTGATAAAGCAGTCAATGCGTTGACTTGACATGCCGCACATGCACAGTACCCCTTCAGATGCAGGAGGTACAACATCAGACATTGGCTTCTCTTGAAATCCATGAAATCCTGCTAGGTAACCTACATCTTGCCCAAGCTCTCGATTTATAACTGTATGAGATTGAATATCCAGCTTCTGTAAAATACCATTCAATTTTTCCTGCACCGTTTTGTCAATTGCAAACAATAAAACCCGTTCCGGTATTTTTGTAACAATACGTGCTTTCATACAATACCTCCTATCATAAAACTGTATTTATTTAACCATATATTTTCTCTTCTGACAAGCGCTTTTGGGTGTACTCCATTCGTTTGAAAAAAGATTAGAACCCTTTTAAAAGTGAACATAAAATTAAAACATGCTGTGAAATGGTCGGTGGAAAATAAAAGCTGTGCCTCTCTAGTTGTCTGCTTTTCACGAAGAATAAAATGCGGAAAACAAAAACATCTGCTGTCTCCCATAAATCATAAATGTTTATGGTAACGGAGGAAAAGAATAAGCATGCGATAGATAAATGACTCTCAAAAAAGATTTTCAATCACTTGCAAAAATAAAGTATTTCCTTATGAATAGTAACATTAGAATCCGTTATACAGAAACTACTCCGTTGGATTGCAACATATCATATGAAATAAAACAACGGCAGCTGTAATGATACAGCTGCCGTTTTCCGATATGATATTGAGCGTAAGTTCTATTGCATTACTTTTCGGATTGCCGTTTATGTTTGTAATATGATATCAACTTTATCATCCATTTTACTGCCTCAACCTGAATCATGGATAAAACAGAAAGACCAAGTACAATCAGCCATTGTATCCAGGTAAGCGTAGTAAGATGGAAAATAGATTGCAACACAGGAATAAACAAAATACATGCCATCAGTATTGCTGATACACCAAACGATACAAACAACCAAGGATTCATCCCTTCACTTCTTACCCAAATTGGTTCTGTATTGGAACGCTGATTAAACGCTCTCAGCATTTGTGACAGCGCCAGTACACAGAACGCCATTGTTTGCCCTACCGTATGTCGCCTATAGTTACACCTATCCAGTACGCTGTAATCGTCGTTGCAGCAACAAATATTCCTTGTGTAATCACACGGCTGATTAAAGATGCCTCAAACAAAGTTCCTGATTTTACAGGAGGGTGCTTCATAATATTTTTGCTTGCCGGGTCCACTCCAAGCGCTAAAGCAGGCAATGTTGCGGTTGCAAGGTTTACCCACAAAATATGAACTGCTAAAAGAGGTGTCTCCCAGTTGAACACGGTTGCTACAAACAGGGTTAAAATTTCCGCAATATTGCCTACCAATAAAAATTGAATAACCTTTTGAATATTCCTGTAAACACGTCTTCCCTCTTTAATTGCATAAGCGATTGTGGTAAATTTATCATCCAGCAGAATCATGTCAGCTGCATCTTTGGCAACATCTGTACCTGTAATACCCATAGCAACACCGATGTCAGCCGCTTTTAACGCAGGAGAATCGTTGACTCCATCTCCTGTCATAGCGGCTACTTCTCCGATTCTTTTGAAAGATTGTATGATTCTTAATTTATCCGCAGGAGATACTCTGGCAAACACTGCTGTTGTTTTTACTTTTGCATCCAATGTCTCATCGTTCATATGATTCAGTTCTTCTCCTGAAATCACAGAGTCACCCTCCTGACAAATCCCCAATTCCTTTGCAATCGCAAGTGCAGTCACTTTATGATCACCTGTAATCATAACAGTACGAATGCCGGCTTCACGACAAACGCGAACAGACTCTGCAACTTCTGTTCTGGGAGGGTCAATCATGCCTACTGCGCCAAGAAAAGTTAAATTCCATTCTAAATTCTCACTATCATCTTCAGGCAGCTCATCTATGTCTCTTTTAGCAAAGCCCAACACCCTTAATGCTTGCTCTGACAGCTTCATACAACAGTTTAATATATTTCTTCTGTCTTGTTCCGTCATTGGACGGATTCCTTCGGATGTAAGCATATGAGTACATAGCGGCAGCATTTCATCAACCGCACCTTTTGTATAGGCAATCAATTGCTGTTCTATTTTGTGTACCGTAGTCATTCGCTTACGGTCTGAGTCAAACGGCTGCTCAAATAAACGAGGATATCTCTCTTCCAACGCATCGTGATTTATCCCAAAATTTTGCGCCATATAGATGAGAGCCCCCTCCGTTGGGTCTCCAATGATTTCTCCCTCATGGTCTGGGTCGAAGCTTGCATCATTGCAAAGAGCAGAAGCATAGATCAACTCTTGATATATCGTTGAATGCATCTGTTTTACTTCTTTTATCGGTGTTGCTGTGCCATTATAAAAATCTTGGTCCAACGCCAAATGTGTTACTGTCATTTTGTTGAGTGTCAATGTACCTGTTTTATCACTGCAAATCACAGTAGCACTTCCCAAAGTTTCAACAGCAGGAAGCTTTCGTATCAAGGCATTTTTCTTTGCCATTCGTTGTACCCCCAAAGCCATGACTATAGTTGCTGTTGCCGGCAGACCCTCCGGAATAATGGAAATGGCTAAAGATATTGCAACCAAAAGCTGCGGAATCAAAGGGCGTTGATAAATTGCACCTATCACAAAAATCAATATACAAACAATCAAACCTACAATGGTAAGTATTTTTCCTACTGCGTTTAACTTACGTTTTAACGGAGTATCCAATTCATCTTGGTTATCCAGCATTCCCGCAATGTTACCCACCTCCGTATTCATACCTGTGGCTATTACAACACCGGTACCACGCCCATATATTACAATGGAGGATGAATATGCCATATTACTTCTGTCTCCCAAAGTGCATGTTTCCGGCAATACTGCGTCTGCATCTTTTTCCGCAGGCACCGATTCACCTGTCAGTGAAGCTTCCTGTATTTTTAAGTTTGCAGAATCAATTAATCGTACATCTGCGGGAACCATGTCTCCGTCACAAAGCAACACAATATCGCCGACTACCAATTCAGCAGCGGGAATCACACTTTCTTCTCCCTGGCGTAATACGCGTGCAGTAGGCGCGCTCATATCTCGCAACGCCTCTAAAGAAGATTGTGCTTTCTTCTCCTGTACAATGCCAATGACTGCATTTAAAATCACAATAGCAAATATTACACCTGCTTCCGTCCATTCCTGCAAAACGGCAGAAATAACAGCTGCAACAATTAAGATACACACCATTGGGTCTAAAATTTGCTCTTTTAGCATTTGAAGCAGTGTTTTGGGCGGTTTGGCTCGAAGTTCATTTTTTCCATTTTGTTTGAGTCTTTCTGCAGCCTCGGTATCACTTAATCCTTTTTCAGAAGTGTTTACGACTTGATAAACCTCTTCCAACTTTTTTGTGTGCCAAGGCATTTGTTTGTGAGTATCCATATTGGATATACCACACCTTTCTTAATAAAATATTGATATTCTGAATGTCTGAAAGACAAACTCAGTAAAAACACAAACAGACATAACCTGCTGCTCTTTCTAAAAAAGAGCGCAAGTCATGCCTGTAATTTACATTAAATGATAATAAAAATGAATACGAATCAAAACTTGGTCAGCGTCGTTACTGTCGGCGTCGTCCATAATAATCAGTGTATTCCTTTCTCCTATGTATTGTAACATATTATATGAGATAACCATACTAATGTCAACAGGAAAATTAAACAGTACAAAATGCAATATTTCCTATTGTTTATAAAAAATATTTGCCATTTCTGTTATATTTATTTTATGAAAAATATCTTATCGTATGACAAGACTAAAAATCAAACTTTTTCTATCTATAGAAAAATCTTCCTTATTGCACAGAATGTCAAAAAATATTATAATGAGGCTAATCTTGATAGACAGAAGGTGACATCATGTATATTGCCGATTTACATATTCATTCTCGTTTTTCCCGCGCTACCAGTAAAGATTGTGACATTCCTCACTTAGATTGGTGGGCGCAACGAAAAGGAATCCAACTTTTGGGCACAGGTGACTTTACACACCCTGTATGGCGTGCTGAACTGAAAGAACAGCTTGTTCCTGCCGGAGAAGGCGTATATACCTTAAAGAAAGATTTACGAATTCCAAATGCAGTGCCAGGAGAAACACCACGTTTTGTAATAACAGGCGAAATTAGCTCCATCTATAAAAAAGATGGAAAAACCAGAAAAGTACACAATGTAATTGTACTGCCCAGTTTAGAGGCAGCCGATGAGCTTGCCGCCAAATTAGAAGCAATCGGCAATATTCATTCCGACGGGCGTCCTATTTTAGGACTGGACAGTCGTGATTTACTGGAAATTACCCTAGAAACTTGTCCGGATGCAGAATTTATTCCCGCACATATTTGGACACCGCATTTTTCTATGTTTGGTGCTTTTTCAGGTTTTGACAGTATAGAAGCCTGCTTTGGAGACTTAACCTCTCATATTCACGCAGTAGAAACAGGACTTTCTTCAGACCCTCCTATGAACTGGCGTGTTTCCGCTTTAGACAACCTTACGTTGGTATCACACTCAGATGCTCACTCTCCATCAAAATTGGGACGTGAAGCAAATCTGCTCGATACCGGGCTTACCTACCCCGAATTGGTTCATGCAATTCGGACTAGAGAGGGTTTTCTTGGCACAGTAGAATTCTTTCCCGAAGAAGGAAAATACCACTTAGACGGACATCGTAACTGCAATGTTTGTCTTACTCCTGCCGAAACTGCTCAGTTAGGCGGTATCTGCCCTGTATGCGGCAAAAAAATCACCATTGGCGTAGAACACCGCGTAGAAGAGTTGGCCGACCGACCAGTTGGCTATTGTCCTGAAAACGCCAAACCGTTTGAAAGTCTGGCTCCTCTTCCGGAAGTGGTTGCTGCTTGTACAGGAAAGTCTGTAGCAAGTAAAAAAACACAGCAGCAGTATGAAGAGATGCTGCAGTCTTTAGGTGCTGAATTCTATATTTTACGTCAAGCCCCCATTGAAGACATCAAACGGACAGCAGGTCCATGTATTGCCGAAGGTATTCGCCGTTTACGCATTGGACAAGTAGAGCGAAAACCGGGCTTTGACGGAGAATACGGTGTGATTTCTCTATTGAGTCCATCCGAAATAGAGCAATTAAATGGACAAATCTCTTTATTTGGAGCAGATGTTCCGAAAAAGACTTCCAAACAGCAGAGTAAAATACAAAAAACAACTGCCCCCGCACCTGAAGAAACACCTATTGTAAATACCAGTGACAGTTTGAACACAGAACAACAACAAGCCGTATCAGATTTGCAACGGGTTGTAGCGGTAATTGCAGGGCCCGGCACAGGAAAAACAAAAACGCTGGTATCCCGTATTGCTTATCTGATAGAAGAACAAGGTGTAAAACCGGAAGAAATTACCGCAGTCACTTTTACCAACCAAGCCGCAGCAGAAATGCGCCATAGATTGGAACAGCGTTTGGGAGGGAAACGTGCCATATCACGTATGACCATTGGAACGTTTCATGCAATCTGTCTGAAGCTTTTGGGAGATGTACGCCTTATCAGCGAAGGTGAAGCCATAGAGATAGCGGAAGAAATATTACAAACACAACATCGAAAAGAAAGTGCTAAACAATTGATACAAGCAGTGTCTCTGATAAAAAACGGAGCATCATTTGAAACAGCCGAATTATCCGAGGAAGTATATATTTCATATTGTTCTCGTTTACGGGAATTGGGTGTACTTGACTTCGACGATTTATTATTAGAAGCCCAAAAACAAACTATCACCACCCAAAAACAATTCACTCATTTACTGGTGGATGAATTTCAGGATATCAATGATATTCAATATCAGTTGGTGCGAAAATGGAATGAAAGCGGAAAAAATCTTTTTGTAATTGGAGACCCCGACCAATCTATTTACGGATTCCGCGGCTCCAGCGGACGATGCTTTGAACGACTGGAAGAGGATTCTCCTGATATCCATATCATTCGTTTGGTTCAAAACTATCGTTCCACTCCGGAAATTCTGCAAACAGCGGTACCCGTAATTGAACATAATCCTGGCAAACCACGGTTATTAACTCCGAATCAAACATCAGGTATTGCAGTAAGACTGGTACAGACCGCAGACGATTTTTCAGAAGGCATTTGGATTGCAAAAGAAATCAGCCGTATAACAGGAGGCGTAGATATGCTGGAAGCACAGTCTTTGGGACATACACAGCACATGCGTTCTTTTTCTGATATTGCAGTTCTTTGCCGCACTCACAGACAACTGGAATTGATAGAAAAATGTTTACGATATGATGACATACCGTGTATTATAAGTGGCCGCGAAGACTTTTTAAATGCAGATGATGTACGCGGTCTCCTGTCGTTTTTCCGTTGTTTGCAAGAACCAGGAGATATTGCAGCACTCCGAACTGCTTTAAAATTACTGTGGAACTGCCCTTCTGATTTAATAGAATATGCCCAGAAGATATGCTCTCATCAGACAGAATGGAACCTAGAAACTCTGCAATATGATTTTCAGGGGTACGAAATACTGCTTCAAATGTTAGAGCGAATAGAATCATGGCTTCCACTGATACAAAAAGAAAAGCCATGGAAATTGGTGCAGCAATGGGAAGAAACATACGGTTCTTCCTCTGCATTGGAAAAGCTGAAAAATACAGCCGTGTTTCATTCCAATCTGGAAGAATTACGGAATGCACTGGTTCTTGGGCAAGAAGCGGATATCAGCCGTACTACCGCAAAAAACTGGAAATCAGGTGCTGTACATCTTATGACATTGCATGGCAGTAAAGGTCTTGAATTCCCTGCTGTATTTGTGTCCGGAATCAAGTCCGGAATATTGCCATTAGAGTCTACAAAGCACCCTTCAGATATTCAAGAAGAACGACGTTTATTTTATGTAGGAATGACCAGAGCCCGTGAGGAATTAATTCTTACCTGTGGAGCCGAACCTTCTTCATTTTTATCCGAGCTGTCAAACACCATAAAAAGAGAAACTGTAAAACGCCGTGAACAACCTGCAGAACAATTAAGCCTATTCTAATATTCATTTTACATATTATTTAGGATACCGATGGAGAAAACAGAAGACAATCATGAATAAGTTGTTATCTTCTGTTTTCGTTCGTAATATCAACCGAAATGTAACGATTCCCAACGGATTACTGTACTTTTTAAGTATTCGCTCACAACCGTTTCTATCTCTTAACAATGGGCAAATCTAATTCCCAGCCTGTGCTTTTAAAGAGCGATTTTCATAAGAATAGTCCACATAACATATTTCATTTACCGCCAATGACACTAACAATATAGCATTCCTCATAACTTTCGATCATCAAGCAAAGATACGAATCGTTAGTCAAATTCCAGTGATATCGGAAAACATCTGCTTTGAATCATAATTTTAAAATCGTCATTATTTATATCTCTATAAAAAATATAATACAAACAGAAACGTATAAAAACCGATTTTTACTCACATATAATTCATTTCTTTGGCATAAGTTTATATTAAAACAAGATATCTGTCATAAATGTAGGCGATAAAACTTCAAAATAAAAAAATCCACGATGTGCAACGGTAAAACCATATATAAAACAAACGCCCCGCAAAATTGCGGGGCGTTTTGTTCTAAAAAACTATCTATTACATTTTCTCTTTCTGAGATAGATGAATATTCCGGAAAGGCCGATACCTGATACAGACAATATAATAATCGGCAGTGTCAGATTACTACCGTCTCCGGTCTCTGGGTTGTCCATACGATTGTCAGGTTTATTTGTATCATTCGGCTGGGAAGGAATCATCTGTTCGGGATTCATTGTTCCGGGATTGTAGTTCGAATCACTTTCACCACAAACAGTACACTTGCCATCTACATAGGTATGAGCAAGCTTAGTAATCTTCAGCTCATCTACAGTTTTTTCCACGCCGTCAATAAAATCTTTACCGCACACTGTGCAATGTTGGTGCGCTTTTATTCCCTCCGCCTTACAAGTAGCTTGCTGCTCGGCAACGTTTTCTAACTTATGTGCTGCAGGAATGATCTGTACATCTTTCTTGGCTGTACAGCCAGGGGTAGTACAATGTATAGACTTGCTTCCATCTTCTGTGCAGGTAGCTTCCTTGTCAATTGTATATTCAGTATCCCACACATGAGCAGTTGTAGTTTCGCCAACTTCAAAGGTATCTCCGTTAACTGTGATATCTTTTCCTGTGCTGTTAGTTATTTCCACGTTTTCAGGAACTGTAATAACCGCATCGTCCGCAACTTTTTTGAATGTTATTTTGTCACCTGATTTTAATGCTTGAATTGCATTTTCCACAGCTGTTTTTCCAACAACAAATCTTGTTTCACCACCGGAAGTTGTAGTTGCTTGCATATCGCTGTTTACAATATTCTCTGCAATATTTGACGAGAAGCTTCCGCCGGTTACTTCAACAACATTTCCTGCTTCAGACCATTCGTTCTCGGTTTTGTCCGCATTATTAAATGAATATGCCCTGACTGCTTCTACATCTGCTGCGGAATTAAAAACACCATTTTCAATATTAACCGTTTCTAATTTCTTGTATCCGTCACGATTTACAATTGATACAGCAGCACCATCTGCGATGGGACCGTCAGCATCAGTTTTTTCCTGAGGTTGACCTGTCACTGTAATTGCAGTCTCGCCTACTATTGTAAGACTTCCTGAACAAACTTGCACACCCGCATGTTTGGCATTGATAACGGAATTGTCAATTGTTACCTTACCGGACGATGGGAAATAAATGCCAAAGCCATTTTCCACATTGAGCGTGGAATTTTTAAGTGTCACTTTATTGCCTGTTTCAGTGCCATTTGTTATGGTTCCACATACATCCCCCGGAACAGTTAGTTCCACTCCGTCAAGAGTAAGGCTTCTGTTGTTCATATTGCTTTCGTTTGGCGCACCAATCAAATGAGCACCATCGGTTGTTTCATCGGTAGCAACAACTTTACCATTTTTTACAGTAAACTCCACATTCGGATAGTTCACATTAATTGCAGCAGTTTTGCCGGTATAAGTGTATGTGTGACCGTCTAAATCAAGAGCTGCACTTTTAGAACCGGAATTGATTGGTTCATTTCCTTTATAATCGTGCAGCAATGTTATGTTGCCGTCTGCTGCTTTGCCTGCCGCATTTGCATAAGAGCCATAAATGTACTTATTGCCATCTGCTTCTTTTACTGAAAATCCACCATTTGGTATTAAATTGCGGGCACTTTCTGTATCTAATAATTTAGAACCTGTTCCCAACTTAATCCCTAGAGGCTCTTTCGTTTCGTCTAAGTTTTTAAGTACAATGTCTCCCTCTAAATTAACAATCTGGGTATAATTACTATCTCCGCTACTCGTTGTAATTTGATAACCACTGCTTGTTAAAACAGACTGTTTACTTCCACTATTCTTAATTGTTACAGTATTATCACGTGCTCCACCATAACTCTGTTCTAACTTTAGAGCATATCCATTCTTTTGATTGGATGTTACACTATATCCGTTCAAATCTATTGTAACACCACGTACCTTGCCATCTATGGATATTCCAAAATTATAATCTGATGTCGAAACATAATCTTTTAAAAGCTTTAATGTATAGCCATCTTTCATAGCTTTACGTGCGTCTTGTATTTTTGTAAATTGGGTTGTATTTCCTTCTGTATCAATGACTTCAAATGTAGCGTCTTCTGCTGCCAACGCTGTCATAGGTACCAGTGCGAACATCATGCAGAGAGTAAGCAAGATGCTCAAAAATTTCTTTCTGCTTTTCATGTGTTTCCATCCCTTTCTAAAAATAAATTAAGGTCCAAAGTGTACCTGTATTCCTTATATCAATTTCACTTGACTGAAAAACAAAATTACCTATGTTTGCTGATTTTCGCCAAACGTTTTCTTTTGTTTTCTATTAATTACATCAACTGATCAATGATGAAAACTATCTGCTGTAGTTTCGCTTTCTCAAATAAATAGATACTCCGACAAGACCAATACCGGATGCGGACAATATAATAATTGGCAGTACCAAATTGCTATCATCTCCGGTTTGTGGGTTGTCACTGCTATTGTCTTGTTCCTCTGTATTATCCAGCTGGGAAGGGGTTACCTGACCCTGATTGTCATGCGGGTCTGCCATACCACAAACAGTACATTTTCCATCCACATAATTATGTCCAAGCGCTTTTATAATAGTATTTTCTTTTGAAATCTCTTGAGTCAAATCTTTATCAGTATAATACTTATCGCAGAATTCACAGTACCAGTATTCCATATTACCATCAACGTCACATGTTGGTTCTTTTGCTTCAAAATATTTTGCATTATGTACTTTTTCTGTGGTACCTTCACCGTCAATGGTTCCATTGCCTGTTGAAGAATCCGGAATGATAAGTTCCCCATTATTTAAAATCGTACCGTTGTTTTCAAAATTCATATTAGGTGCGACATCCAATGCAGCGTTAGTATCAATGATTACCTTGCCTGTTTCAGCAATTGCAAGCATTCCTTCTCCCTTTACTGCAACTTTGCCTTTAATATCCAAGCTCTCTTCAATTTCCAGCGTTGAGTCTTTGGTTATTTCAAATGTAATGTTGTTGTCAGCATCCACATTCAAATTTTTCAGTTTCAAATTTTTCTCAATTAAAACAGTATCATTATTATCTACCTGTATATTTCCATTGCCTTTTTGACTGAAAAATTGCTCCAATGCCACGTCAGACTGAGGCATAAATGTGATATTACCATCCTCATTATACATATACTTATAGTCGCTATAGTCATCAGGTCTAACATCTTCCGGAGTATCAGCCCATACCCAATAGTTAACTGCAGTTTGTCCAACCGGAAGAAGAACCGAAGTAGCTGCAACATCAATAATTACTAAATCATTATCACCTTGTTGAAAAGTGTTATTTGTAAAATCTATAGGCTGTCCAATGCTTCCTTTTACCTGAATATAATGCTCAAATTTATCATTTTGAAACGTATTCCCTGCGAAATTCGCCTGAGACTGTAAATAAATTGCTCCGGCATTATCAAACACACTTGTCTTTACAACAATGTTATTGTTAGAAGCACTTGAGGTTGTAATGGTCGTAGCTTCTGAGCCGGAACCACTTGTCGGTCCATTTACAACACTGTAAACACTGTTTATAAATTTACAGTCTTCAATGAGAAAATTTCCACTTACATTTGCAAGCATTGTGCGGAATGCTCCGTTAAATTCATTGTTTGTAAACGTAATGCTTCCGGCAGAATTCTGTTCATTAACAAATAAACCGTAAGACCATTCCGGCGCATCTACTGTTACTCCGCCATTGTTTGGCGTATTAATAAAACGGCAGTTATTTACTATAATATCTGCCTTGTTGCCAGATACTGTCACAGCACTCCCCGAGCTTCTGTTTTGCACGGAATAGTGAACAGTAACATTTTCGAGCTTAATAGATGTTTCTGTACCACTGCCAAGTGTCAAAAATTTACCATCCGCTTTATTTTCACTCGGTTTTAAAGTAAGATTCGTAAGTGTTCCTGCCTTTACTGTGGATACACCGAAAATTGTATATTTGCTGCCACCGTCTATTGTAATATTTTTGTCGAATGTAACATCTTCTGTAACATCAGAAAGCAGAACAACGGTGCTGCCTTCAGACGCTGCGTCAATTGCACTTGTTAATGTTGTATGTCTCTTTCCATCCACTTCTGCTACTTCTTGACCAGCAGCATACACATTGACAGGCACAACCAAAATAGTCAATGACAGTAGTATCATTACAAACACTAACAAACGCTTACTAATTTTCTTACCTAAACTTCCTATTTGCATACTTCTCTCTCCTTGTTTGACGACCAAAAAACCATTCTTTTCATTTACTGAACATACAGCATATACTTGCTGTAACATACTTGAAATAGCTTAAAAAACTACTTTACCAGAAAAATAGACTGCCTTCTTCACTCCATCAATATCCCTATCAAACTCTCCTTCCTGTATATGGATACATTAAAATATTATCATACTATTTATATCATAGAAAACTCCTTTTTTCAAGAGATTCCCCAATCCGGTTGAATTGTCTATCCAAAATAATATGGCATATTTTTTAGGGATTATCATCTCTAAAAGGCTGTTCTTATTTAAAACATCCGAAAGATATTTTCAAAAAAATCCAACGTAAACAGAGAAAACCTGGAATTAGAAGGGAATCGAAACTTTTAGTATGGAATTTTTTAAATTCTTTACACTCCTGTAGATGACAGGAGTATAGTTGAGTGTCTGCATAAAACAAAAGAGCAGAGTAAAACCCGCTCCATACACACCACTAAAAATCGATTGATATAAAAAACGAGTGTTCATAACTCAAATTCGTTATGAACACCCGACGTGGGTTTATATTACAAAAAAGATGCCGCTACTGACGCGTGTATCTTCATCCAAACAAAAGAAAAGAGTCCGAACGCGAATTGCGACAAGACTCAGTCTGGTCCGAGTGACAGGACTTGAACCTGCGGCCCCTTGACCCCCAGTCAAGTGCGCTACCAACTGCGCTACACCCGGATATAAAACCAACAACTGAAACAGATTGCTGGCTATTATTTATTTTGCTGTTACTATTAAACCATATTATAGCAATTTATGCAATATTATTTTCCTGAAAAGAACTTTTTATGAATTGCTGTAACTGCTTGGTCGGCATCGTCACGTGAAATCAAAACAGAAATTTTAATTTCACTGGTAGAAATCATCTGAATGTTAATATTGGCGTCAAAAAGTGCTTCAAACATCTGTGCTGCAACTCCCGGATGAGTTTCCATACCTGCACCGACCACAGAGACTTTAGAAACATTACCATCATAGACAGCATCAGCAGCACCAATGGTTTCAACATAAGTTCTTAGAATTTCCATTGTTTCATCCAGCTGAGATTCAGGAATGGTAAAGCTAATATCTTTGGTATTATTTCGCCCAATGGATTGTAAAATAATATCTACATTAATCTCTTTTGCAGCCAACTTTGTGAAAATTTTAAATGCAAGTCCCGGTCTATCAGGAACTCCAATGATTGACACGCGCGCTACTTCATTATCCTTTGCAATACCGCTGATTAACATTTCTTCCATTTTATTTGCCTCCCTTACAATTGTTCCTGGTTTTCTTGTTAAGCTGGAAAGCACTTCCAACTCTACTCCATATTTTTTCGCCATCTCTACGGAACGGTTATTTAATACTTGTGCGCCCAATGTTGCAAGTTCTAACATTTCATCGTAAGAAATAACATCTAATTTGCGTGCATCCTTTATCTTTCTTGGATCTGCTGTGAACACGCCTTCCACATCGGTATAAATTTGACATAAATCAGCATGCATGGATGCAGCAATTGCAACCGCACTGGTATCAGAGCCGCCGCGTCCCAATGTGGTCATATCTTGATAACGATTTACACCCTGAAAACCGGTCACAATCACAATACGTTTTTGATCCAGTTCACGCTTGATACGAGCAGGGTCCACACGTTCTATTCTGGCAGAACCGTTATTTGCGCTTGTAAAAAATCCTGCCTGCCAGCCTAACAAAGAAATCACAGGATAGCCCATTTCTTCGATGGTCATTGCTAAAAGAGAAGCTGAAATTTGTTCACCTGCGGTTAACAACATATCCATCTCTCGTTTTGAAGGATTTGGATTCACTTGACGTGCCTTCTCAATAAACTCATCTGTTGTATCTCCTTGTGCCGATACAACAACGACAACATCATTGCCTTTTTCATATGTTTTTGTGATGATATCAGCAACATTTTTTAAACGCTCAGTATTTGCAACAGAAGTACCACCAAACTTCTGGACAATTAAGCTCATAAATCATTTCTCCTTTATATTATGTTTATATGGTTGGGAGAACTTTGGTACCTTCCCTATCCGTCTCCAGTACTTCTAATTTCCAGCCGATGATGCCGTGTTCTTCCAATTGTTTTATCATACGATTATAATATGCTGTATTTCCACTTTCGATAATGGACATAATGCATGGTCCTGCTCCGCTGATATATGTTCCCAGTGAGCCGTTTTGGTAAGTAAGCTCAAAAATCTGAGCACAATTTTCAATGAAATCCACTCGAAATGGTTGATGCAATTTGTCTTGCACCGCAATACGTAAATTTTCTGCTTTTCCACAGGATAAAGAGGCCACCATGAGCGCACTGCGTGATAAATTATACACCGCATCCTGCTTGCTATATTGCATTGGTAACGTAGCACGGGACTGTTCTGTTTTTAACTGAAAATCAGGAATTAACAGAGCAAATCTAAATTTATCAGATACCTGTGTTCCAACACTGTAAACTCTTCCTGCATCCATGGCAGAAACCGTTAATCCTCCTAAAATAGCCGGTGTTGTATTATCCGGATGTCCTTCAATTTTACAGGCAAAATTGATTAACGTATCTTGGTCAAACGGTCTTCCTAACAATTCATTTGCACCGGTAATACCGGCTACAATGCAAGCAGAACTGCTTCCCATTCCCCTTGCCATAGGAATATTATTTTCCTGAATAATCTTTAAACCGGGCATTTTCTTCCCATATGCATTATATACAAACTCTGCTGCCTGATATACTAAGTTATCTTTTCCTTTGGGAATTGCTACATTGTCTTTCGATGAGATTTCAATCCGGTCAGATTCCTCCATCCAGACATAGTTATACCAATTGAGGGCAACTCCCAGTGAATCAAAACCAGAACCCAAGTTAGCGCTGGTCGCGGGAACCTTAATACTTATCATTCTGTTCTTCCTATCTGCTTAAATTACAAATCACCAACACGAATTGTAGATGCAATGGTTACGCCTTTACTCTCTAATACACCAATTTTATCTTGAATATCGCGTTCTTTCATTGGTTTTGTGACAAATGCCAATTCATTTTTTGGAGCACTTTTTTGTACCAATAGCTCTACAGTTCCAAATAATGCTTCTGCTTCTGTTTTTGCAGCTGCAATGTCATCAGCAGTTGCACGTATGTACATAGCAGTGATATCGTCCAAATAGTCTTGAACATAATTGTCTACACTGTCACTCCAAAACAGATTCTTTCTTGCATGCATATGTTTTGCACAGTCAATCACATCTGCTACCACAGCACTTGCTGTTGGCAATTTGCCTGCACCTTTGCCGTAGAATACTACATCCCCTGTTGCATCTCCACGAACCATAATACCATTAAATACATCATCTACATTTGCTAACTGGCTTTCTCTTGGAATCAGCATAGGACAAACAATAATTTGAATTCTATGATCATCCATCATTTTTACTCTGCCAATCAGCTTAATTACGCCTCCCCAGGCTTCTGCATATTCTACATCGCCTAGTGTAACCTTCGTAATACCTTCTGTATGTACTTGGTCAGGATAAACATGTTTGCCAAAGGCAAGAGAAGCTAAGATGCAAATTTTACGACAAGCATCATCACCCTCAATATCAGCAGCAGGATTGCGTTCTGCATAGCCCAATTTTTGGGCAAGTGCCAATGCATCTTCAAAAGACATCTGGTCACGAATCATTTTTGTTAAGATAAAATTAGTGGTACCATTTAGAATGCCTGCAATCTCAATTACATCATTTGCGGCAAGGCATTGATGGATAGGACGAATAATTGGAATACCTCCGCCAACACTTGCCTCAAATAAAAAGTTTACATTTTTTTCTTTTGCTATTTTTAACAGCTCCGCACCTTTGGAAGCAACCAATTCTTTATTAGAGGTAACGACACTTTTTCCTTTTTCCAAACACTGTTTTACAAATTCGAATGCAGGGTGCAATCCTCCCATTACCTCAACCACAATTTTCACATCATCATCTTGGATAATGTCCTCAAAGTTTTTTGTAAAGCGGTCTGCAAAGGGACTGTCCGGAAATTCTTTTAAATCTAAAATATATTTAATGTTAATTTCATTTTGTGCGCGTTTTAAAATGCTGTCTTTATGGGTAGCCAATACCTCTACTACACCCGAGCCAACGACACCATGACCCAAAATTGCAATCTCAATCATCATTTACACCTCTTTATTTATTCGCCTGTAATATGCTCAATTCGCTGCACACCACTTACTTGTTTTAGATGCAGCAGTAAATCATCCATAGAGCCTTTTAAATGATCTACTTGGCATGAAATAGAAACCAATGCTGTTCCGTTAACAGGGATATTTTGATTAATGGTCAAAATATTAGCACCTTCATTGTAAAAAGCAGAAATAACCGCCATTAATACTCCCGGTCTATCATATAACACTACTTGAATGGTAACAATTTGTTTTTCTGCTTTCCCGTGATATGGATAAACAGCATCTTTATACTTATAAAATACACTGCGGGAAATACCTGCCATTTTTGCAGCTTCTGTAGTGCTGGAAGCCTGTGCAGTCCTCAAATATTCCTTTGCCTGAATTACCTTTGTAAATACTTGAGGAAGTACTTCTTGGTTTACTAAAAGAAAAGCAGAATTTTTCATTGTCCACCACCCATATACGATTGTTTGTTCACAATGTACAGTTTATCATATTTCTACGAATCTTGCAATGCACATTTATAAAAAATTTTTATTTTCCAAATAGGCAAGTAATGGATAATATACATAATATGAAATATGCAAACAAAAAAGTGTCTGCAAAAATGCAGACACTTTTTATAATCTATTTAAGCTGCCGAAGAAGATGAAGACGATGACGCACTGGAACTTGAGCTGGAAGAGGAACTGGAAGAACTGGATGATGAGCTGCTTTCTGAACTGCTTGTATTGCTGGAAGAGCTTTCTTCCTCCTCTTCAGAACGGGACGATGTTGTATTTGTATTTTGATGTTGCGTACATTCTGAAGGCATATTGCTTCTTTCATACCAACCAGTTGCTGTTGGACAGCCCGGACCTGCTAAATTACCACTTTGTGTACAATAAACAGCAGATGTTACGCTGGAATCTGTTGTAAATTGTTTTAATTGTTTGGTGTTTAAATATGCTCCCATTAAGCTTTGAAACACGCTTTTGGATGCATTTGTATTTCTTAAACGGCTTGGATTTTGATAACCGGTCCAGACACCAATAACAGCATACGGAGAACCACCCACAAAATAACTGTTGTCATCAATATCGGTAGTACCGGTTTTACCATAAATTTGCCAGCCTGTAACGCCAGCACCGGTACCGGTACCTTGTGTTACAACAGTTGTCAGCAATTTTTGCATTATGGTTGCGGTAGAAGATTTGATTGCCTGTGTAGAAATATTATCACGGTTATCTAAAATGACATTACCATCATGGTCTTCCACGTAATAGTACGTATAAGGTTCATTATATTGACCGCCGTTTCCAAAAATTTGAAATGCTGCTGTCATTTCTTTTACTGTTACACCTTCGTGCACACCACCAATAGCTACACCTAAGTTACTGTCGTCAACTCCGCCGCCAACCAATGAGGTAAACCCTAATTTTTGTGTTAAGAAATTATAGGCGTTTTGCGGTCCCAACTGTTGATATACTCTAACAGCAGGTGGGTTATAAGATTGTTGTAAAGCATACTGTACCGTTACAGGACCTCTGAATTGATGATCATAGTTGTTCGGACCTGCAGTACCATCATCAAAATAATTTGGTATTGGCTCATCCTGTACTATGCTGGAATAATTGATAATTCCTTTATCAATTGCAGGTGCGTAGGCCGCAATCGGTTTAAATGAAGAACCAGGTTGACGCTTTGCATCTGTTGCATAGTTAAACCACATATTACCTTCTTTTTCATCGCTGCTGCCTACAATTGCAAGCACACGGCCAGAATAATCCATCATATAAACACCGCACTGCATGTCCGGGTCACTGTTTAAGTTACGGTCGTTAGCTACTGCATTTTCTGCCATTTCCTGAGCACTGGAATCCATAGCAGAATAAATTTTCAGACCACCATAATAAATCATATTCTGTGCATCTTCTTTTGTATATCCAAGTTCAGACTGTAAGTCTGAAACAACGTCTTGAATCATCGTATCAATATACCAATTGTTAATGGTATCGTCTGCCCCTGTCTCAGTTGCTTCTTGGAATACAAAATTCATATTTTCAGACTCAGACATTGCCTGGTCATATTCTTCTTTTGTTATCTTTTCTTGATTATACATTTCTGACAGAACAATTTGCTGACGCTCTTTATTCTGATCCGGAAAATTCATAGGAGAATATGCATACGGGTTTTGTGTAATACCCGCTATAGCAGCACATTCTGCCAAGCTGCAATCCTTAATATCTTTTCCAAAATAAAGGTTTGCTGCTGCTTGTACACCTTTACAGCCACTGCCAAAGTTAACAACATTGAGATAGCATTCCAAAATTTCCTCTTTGGTATACTTTTTCTCCAGATTTTCTGCTCTGAAAATCTCTTTTAATTTACGGGAAATACTTACATCGCTTTCGCCGGTAAGATTTTTTATCAACTGTTGTGTAATGGTAGAGCCGCCAAAGCTGCCTCCTGAAGACAACAAATTGCTGGCAGCTCCCAGCGTTCTCCACCAGTCAACACCGTTATGTTCCCAAAAGCGTTTATCTTCAATGGCAACCATTGCATCTTTCATATATTGCGGAATATCCTGATAATCCACCCAAATACGGTTGCTTTCACCACCATATAAGCTTTTATATTCTACAGGATTACCGGATTCATCATTTACGTAAATAAAACTTGTATAGTCTAAGTTCAAAGAATGCAAATCAATGTCTATCTCTTCTCCCCTTAAACTCATGATATAAGAGAACATAAAAATGCCTATGATAAACAATGTAGCAAAAAACAAACTCACAATGGTAATTACCACGCGGGAAATCGCTTTTCCTGCTGCTTTGCCGGTGCTATTTCCTTTCGGGTCCGGTACAGGTTTTAATCCGTACTGATTAATGTCAGATTTTTTCAATCAATTCACCTCAATAATGCAGCAATTATCTAAATCAAATAGATAATTGAAATAAAACAAATCTTTCATTTTTCCTATGCATATATTTCCAATTTTGAGCCATACTAGCACCAAAGATACCAAATGATATCAATTATCACAGAAAGGTAGGTATGGTCAAATTGAAGAAAACCTATTATATCATATTTAGTATCGCTTTGGTTTTATTAATAGGAATTATCATTCTGGTAGTATGTCTTACCATTCCTCAAAATGCATCTGAAAATGTTACTAGTGAGCAAACTCATTTTACCTCAAATCCCAATTCAAGTCAAGAAAGCACATCATCGCATGTCAATAGCGACGATATTACTACTATGACAAGTCAATCAGATATTTATACCATTAAAGAATATAATGGACATATCGGTGTATTTTTAAATGATGAAACACAACCTTATAAAGAAGTTAATGTTCCCTTAAGTGCTTTACCAGCAGAAGACCAAGAATTACTTAAAAAAGGTATTACAGCAAATTCTCAAGGCGAGGTCCAAATTATTCTGGAAGACTATATCAGTTAACTTGTTTATAATGTAAGGATAAGCTTTTATTCTATGATAGCTTATCCTTTATTTTATCCTAAAAATATGTATTTTATATGTTTTGATTATGAATCAGATAAAAAGACTTTATTAACATAACATCAGTTTTATGATGATGGTTATAGAAAAAAAGACCGAATACCGAATTGGTATTTGGTCTTCTTTCTCAAACACTGAATAAATCAAATAAATAATTAAGTGTTACGTTTCTTTTTCATTACAAACAAAACAACCATTGCTACTACAGAAACACCTGCAACAGAAATCCAAATCATGTAGTTAGAAGCATCTCCGGTTTGAGGACTTACCATATTGTTAGAGTTCTCTCCGTTACCGTTTGCTCCTGTACTACCGTTATCCGTATTACCTGTGTTACCATTATTCTCTGTTCCATCTCCATTGTTCTCTTGGTTGTCATCTCCACCAGGGTTTTGGCCATTGTCTTTTACATCATAAGATACCAATGCATATGTTGAGAATTGGTTGGTTTCAAAAGTTAAAATATGATTTTCAACACTGGAATTCAAAATTTCTGCAACACCATTATGTACACGAATTACACCAAAAGTACGTCCTTCTTTTTGTAATTCAGCAGGAATTGCAATTTGAAGCGTAATTTTAGAGCTGTTTAACTCTGTAATTTCACCAATTACTTGGTTATTTGCAGAAACCAGAACAGAAAAATCAAAGTATTGTTGTACTGCCAAAGTTTTGTCTGAATTGCTTGTTTGAGCAGTCAAAAGTTCAGTAATTTTTTCTGCATCAGCAGCAGGTACTTGATTATTTTCCAATTTGTCAGATTTCAAGCTAATTGTTACTTGATCGCCTCTTGCTAATGCTTCATCAATGTTTTGCTGTAATTCTGTGCTGATTTCAGCATCAGAATTTCCGGAAATAATGTCGTTCAATTCATTTTCTGTTTCAGGAGTAACACCAACTTGTACTTCTTCTACCGGAACAGAAGGATCAATGACAGGTACATCTACTACAGGTTTTTGAACAGCAACTACTTTTACCGGTATCACTGTATTATCTTTTTTAGCAAAACAAATTTGTTCGCCACCTACTACTGTGGCAGCAGAATCTACCCAAGATGTACCGGCAGGTGCTTGAACAGCTGATAAAGCAGTACCTGCTTCTGTTTGTACTGTTTCCATATTGAATGCAAAGCTTTCACTGCCGCCGCCGTTTACAGTATTAATTAAGTTACCGTCTTTATCATATGCCAATACGGTTACGCTGGAAGTTTTCCAGTTATTTTCAGAGTTAAAAGCTCCTAATTTATAAACCAAAGAGTCATCTTTATTGGTGATAACATAACCAATTCTTCCATTAACATCAATTGCTTGTAATGCACTGTTTACACCGGTTGTAAATTGTCTGCCATTGTCACCGTCATAGAAATCCACTTTACCTAAAGAAGAATAATAGGAAGAAACACCGGATTGAACAGGAATGTCTTCTGTTACATCGGCTTTCATGGTACCCCATTGGGTTCCGTCTTGGTAATAAACATTATAATAAACTTCAGAAATAACTCTTAAAGTAGCAACGGAACTATTCTCACTTGCTACATCAATTCTTACATTACCATTGTCGTTTACTTTATAAGTATAATCGGATAAATCTTCTGTTTTTGCTATATTGCCTGTAATAGTAAAGCCGGCTTTTACAGCTGCTTCCACTGCATCATAATCCGATTTATAAGAAACACTTCCAACAAATTTAGGCTCTGCATCAGTACCTAAAATGTTACCGGTAATTTTACAGCCGGAAGCTTCTACTGTGCTGCCATTCAATAAATTAGTACCGGAAGAAGCGTTTGCAAAAATAATACCAGGTTGTTTCATAACAGCATTGCCGGAATATGTACAGTCAACCAATTTATAATGGCTGTTTGCAAATGGTGTATAGCCAATAAAAATACTGTTATAAGTCGGTGATTGAATATTTGCACTTACATTTACACGTGTTAAAGTTGTATTACCGCCCGCATAAACGACCAATGCATTTTCATTGTTATTGTTGCTGGTATAATTAATGCTGCCGGAAATATTAATATCTGTGTAGTTGTATTCGATACCTGCTGTATATGCATTCCACACCAATGTTGCAGGTTGTCCGCTTAATTCAAAGGTGAAGTTTTTGAGTTCACCTCCGCCAAAGTTTGCAATCAATGTGCTGTTTGCTCCTGCATTATAAATGCGATGTCCGTCACCGTCAATGGTTCCTGAAAAATTATTGATGTAATAATCAGCCCAACTATCAACTTTACCTCCAGATTCAGCTTGAGATAAGTCAATATCAGCTGTTAATTTTACATAAACCCCATTTTTGCCTTCCAATTCTTTTAGTTGTCCAGCTTCAGATACCAAATACGGATCTTCTTGTGTACCGGTTCCTTGCAAAGAACTGTTGTTTGCCGCAAAAACTGCAAGATTCAAACTTAACAATACCATTGCCAAAACCAATACTGCGCAAGAAATGCGTTTTGTTAGTTTCATTGCCATAGCATACCCCTCATAAATGTTTCATGATACCAATAATGCTGTAATTTGATAAGGTACACCTTTTCAAATTAACATATATTGTAATATACGGATTCATTATAATGTACATATGTATTATTTTCAAGTATTTTCGCACAATTCCTGCTATTTATTATGATAAAAATTTATCAAAAAGAAAACTTCGTAAATGTGTACATAAACAAATCTATTATGCAGGACAATTTATTGTTTTTTTAATGAAAATGTGATAAAGTGACAATATTAAAAGGCGGTATCCGATTGGATACCGCCTTTTTTTATTTCAACAAAACTTATTTTGCGCTTTGTTCGTATTGCTCGATCATTTTTTTAACCATTTGACCGCCAACAGAACCAGCTTGTTTAGAAGTTAAGTCACCGTTGTAACCTTGTTTAAGGTTAACACCAACTTCAGCAGCAGCCTCCATTTTGAAACGATCCATAGCTTCTCTTGCTTCTGGAACAACAATTTTATTCTTAGACATAGTATAAGCACTCCTTTTTTCTTTTGTTTTTCAAACTTTTTTATTTGCGTTTGCCTTACTATTATGAGCGTAATCATTTTTATTATACAAGAAATTTTTGGAAATTTCAGATATAGAAATCAGCATCCCATTGAATGCCTGCTAATAACAAAACGGCTGCAACAGGCAAAATTTTATTTGGATGATACGGTTTGGTAATATGCATCGTAATTTCGCAAGGTTCTATTACCGTGCCATTGATTGCGATTAAAGTTCTCTGCAAACTGATAGAGGCTTGATTTTCATCCAAACTGGATATACTAAATGTATCCGTTGCTTTCGTACCGCAAGTTACAACAATTTGTCCTGTTTTGCAAAATTGCTCTTTTAGCTTGTCATGATTAGAATCTATTACAGCAATCCAGTTAGCCGGTAATATCACCGGCTCTTTAGGTAAAAAACTTTTTTTAAAAACAGCAATTCCAACCGAATTTTTTAAATTAGAGCAGTCCTCCTGTTCTTTCATAAAAAAACTACAGGTATCATTAATTTCGTCGGAATGTTTATCTGTGTTATAAACAGTGGTACCAAAAGGCGATATCGCCTTTTTTATGATTTGCCCTAAAGTCTCATCTTCATCGTTTCCAAAAATATAAATTGGAATCATACACGTATTCTCCCCTCTCAATCTAAACTTTATTATTTGTAAAATTCAGGAAAATATGTGTCAAACTTTCCTCACCTAATAAAAATAGCACTATCATTCAGTGCTATTTTTAAACTATTCACTTTGCATCTCAGATGCATTTCTCATAAGCTGAGAAACTGAAACAATTTCATAGCCCTCACTTTGCAGCGTCTCTATCATATACGGCAGCGCTTCCAACGTCAAATCTGAACGATTATGCAAAAGAATAATGGAACCGCTTTTTGCTTCTTCCATAACCTTATCAGCAATACCCTGTACTGTTGTATTGTGCTGGTCAAAACTGTCAATATCCCACTGCACCGCCTGCATTTCTAATGTGTTTGCAGTATCCAGCAATAGAGCATTATAGTCGCCATAGGGCGGACGGAATAATACCGGTGTTTTCCCTGTAATTTTTTTTAATGTTTCATTACACTGCATTAAATTTGACATCATATCGGCTTGAGATAACTGCGGAATTCTTTCATAGGTGTTGCCTAGATTTCCGATTTCATAACCTGCCTCTGAAATTTGTTTTACTGCATTTGTATATTTTTCTGCCCATACACCTGTAACAAAAAAGGTTGCTTCCACTTGATATTTTTGTAAAATATCAATATATTCTTCTGTATGGTCAATATCCCAAGCACAATCAAAGGTTAAAGCCACTTGTTTATCCGGGGTTGGCACAGAATAAATAGGCACCTTTTGTACATAGGCTGTTTGTACTGCCTGAATTCCTTTTACGGAAAATACAACTGCCAAACCGCACACTACAAAGCAAGCACATATGGTAAGCATCTTACGTCTTGTTAACACCAAACATTTCATATACATTCCCCCATAACACACCATATACATCAATCTTGTATTTTATGCTTATCAATTGTACTTTTTTATCACCAAAAAAGGTATCGGGATAACCCGATACCTTTTCTATCGTAATATGATATACACCATATACCCAATATATAACGAAACTAAAATACCGCCTTCCACGCGATTCACTCCTTTTTTAGCAATCGCAAATACATAGGTCAGCAAAGAAACTGCAATCAAAATGCCCAAATCGATTAATGCATTGAGGTCAAAGGATATTGGATGAATAGCAGCAGACAGTGCTAATACAAATAAAATGTTAAAGATATTAGAACCTACTACATTTCCAATTGCAATATCACTTTCTCCTTTTGTGGCAGCCACAATGCTGGTAACCAATTCCGGCAAAGAAGTTCCGATTGCAACGATGGTTAAACCAATTAAACTTTCACTGATTCCAAAGGAAAGCGCGATTTCCCTTGCAGAATTGACAACCAGCTGCCCTCCTCCAATAATACCTGCCAGACCAACTACCGCAAGCAGAATGCTTTTCCAAAGCGGCTGCTTCTTTTTGGGCGCTTCCTCAGACTGCGCCTCATCTGCCAAATCAACAATCTCTCCGGATTTTCTTGCAGATAATGCGGAAGTAACCAGCATAAATACAAAAATACAAAAAAATAAAATTAATACCCACGCTTCATTACGGGACAGCAGATTCGAATCTCCACCGCCAAAAAATACATCAAGCCCCATTAATAACAGCGCAACGGTAGCTAAAATGGAAAAAGGAAATTCTTTTGCTAAAATGGATGTCTTCACACCGATTGGTTTGATTAAAGCACAAATACCAACTACTGCAAGTAAATTAAATAAATTTGAGCCGACAACATTACCCAGTGCAATATCATTTTGGCCTTTAAATGCTGCTGTGATACTGACTGCTGCTTCAGGAGCACTTGTTCCAAAGGCAACAATCGTCAGTCCAATAATAAAACTTGGAATTTTGAAAAAACGAGCTATGGAAGAACTTCCGCTTACAAAAAAATCTGCTCCCTTTACCAAAAACACAAACCCTATGATTAAGAAAATATATGCCAACTGCATACCTCCTTTCCAAAAGTAAAAAACTCTTAGTAAAGCATTACTGTACTAAGAGTTTTGGCTGATTTATTCCAAATATACCAATTCTGAAATTTGCGCTAGAGGAATGAATGTAAACAACTGCTTCTATTGTCAAATAACATTAAATAGAAATTGTCATTGCAATTCGATACAATTCGTCGTCAAACGGCCGTTTCATTTCCAGTGCTTGCGCCATATCTAAGTCCGCTATTTTGTTATCCTTCATTATAACTACTCTGCCTGACCTTCCCTCATGCAGTAATTTTACTGCATGATACCCCATCTGGCTTGCTGCCACACGGTCTCGCAAGGTAGGTGAACCGCCTCGCTGCACATGTCCCAAAACTGTAGGACGTGTTTCAATACCTGTATGTGCTTCTATTTGTTTTGCAATATCAGATACATGACCTACCCCTTCGGCTACTACCACAATAAAATGATGTTTTCCCGTTTTACTGGTGAATTCCATTCTATTCAGAATATCACGCTCAAAATCGTAAGCAATTTCAGGAACTAAAATGCAGGTAGCACCTACTGCAATTCCGGTTTCCAAAGCAATATCGCCGCATCTTCTTCCCATGACCTCTACAACACTGCAGCGATTGTGCGATTCCGTTGTATCACGTAATCTATCCACCATTTCAACAGCTGTATTCATAGCTGTGTCAAATCCAATGGTGTATTCTGTACAAGCAATATCATTGTCTATGGTTCCGGGAATCGCTACACATGGGATTCCTTTCTCGCATAAAGCCTTGGCACCGCGGAAAGAACCGTCCCCGCCAATGACAACTACTCCGCTAATATCAAATTTCTTGCATGTATCAACTGCTTGTTTTTGTCCTTCTTCTGTCATAAAAGCAGGACTTCTTGCAGTAAATAAAGCAGTTCCTCCATTTTGAATAATATCCGAAACACTTCTCAAATTCATGGGAATCATATCACCATGAATCAGACCATCATATCCACGTCGTACCCCCAGCACACGCATGTCATTTGCAATTGCAGTACGCACAACGGCGCGTACTGCTGCATTCATGCCCGGGGCATCTCCCCCGCTGGTCAGCACTGCAATGGTTTTTTGTTCCATAATCATTCATCCTTTACTGTCTGCTGTTTGATATATCGTATGAACAAAATGTTCACTTTACTACAGCAATATTTTCTTCGCCCAATACATCTTCCAGCGCATTCACCAATGGTTGGTTCACATCAACACGCTGAGAAACAGGAGCATGAAATAACTTTTTCTCATCTTTAAAATAAATATGCAGCGGCATCGTACCATCAAATATGGCAATATATTGCATGGCTTTTTTATACGCCATATCCTCTTTGCTGTTCACCTTCAAATATAAGCCGGGAGGATTCTTTCTTTCTTTTGATGATTGCGCCATTTCACCGTTTTTGTCAGGAGCCTCAAACACAGCCTCACAGATTAATTTTGTATCCTGCTCTTCTGAAGTGCTCAATCTTCCAACCACGCGAACGATATTTCCTTCTGTAATCAAATGTGAATATTGTGCCAACACCTTTGGAAACAGTAACAATTCCATAGAACCATAAATGTCCTCCAGCATAACGAATGCCATGGTACTGTTATTTTTGGTAATTTTTGTTTTGACAGAAGTAAATACGCCAAGCAAAGTTACGGTATCGCCATCATGGTACATACCTGTTTGTTCTCGTATATCTTCCAAAATATCCCCTATTTTACGCGCCCCTATCTTGTCATACACTGGCAAATATTCTGACATTGGATGCCCTGACAAATACATTCCCGTTACTTCTTTTTCCATAATCAGTTTTTCACTCTGACTGATATCCGGCATTGGTTCAGGCACAAATTCTTCTACCGAAGGACCATCTGTTTGAATCACATCAAAAAAGCCGATTTGTCCCTCTACATTTTTCCTTTTATCCGCTTCCAGCGTATCCAGGACGATAGCCACGGAGGCCAACATTTGCCTGCGGTTACAACCTAAATCATCCAAAGCGCCGCACTTAATCAAACTTTCCAATGCACGGCGATTTAAATCTTGTCCATACATGCGTTTGCAGAAAGAATAGAAGCTGGAAAACTTACCTTCTCTGGTGCGTTCTTCTATCATACGGTCAATAAATCCACGACCTAAATTTTTTACTGCCAACAGACCAAAACGAATATCATTTCCCACAGCTGTAAAACCTGTTTCGCTGGTGTTTACATGAGGCGGTAAAACGCGAATGCCCAAACGGTTACATTCTGCATTGTAAATGGCAACTTTATTGGCGTTGTCCAATACACTGGTAAGCAAAGCTGCCATATACTCTTTTGGATAATGACATTTTAACCAAGCAGTCTGGTAAGAAAGTACCGCGTACGCAGCGGCATGGGATTTATTAAAGGCATAGGAAGCAAAACTCTCCATTTCATGAAAAATAGATACAGCCGTTTGCTCATCCACACCGCGATTGATGCAGCCTTCTACTTCCCAAGTACCGTCTTCATTTTGCAAACCGTAAATGAAGATTTTACGTTCTTTTTCCATGACATCTGCTTTTTTCTTTGACATGGCACGGCGTACAATGTCTGCTCTGCCAAGGGAATAACCTGCCAAGGTACGGAAAATCTGCATTACTTGCTCTTGATAAACAATACAGCCATATGTAACATCCAAAATATCTTTCAAAAGCGGATGTTTATATCGTACTTTAGATGGATTGTGTCTGTTTTCTATATATTTTGGAATAGAATCCATAGGTCCGGGACGATATAGCGAGATAACCGCAATTAAGTCCTCAATGCTGACGGGCTTTAATTGCACAATCATGCTTTTCATACCTGCCGATTCAAACTGGAACACACCTTCTGTTGCGCCGGATGCAATCATAGAAAAGGTTTTTTTATCGTCCATCGGAATATCTTCTATAGAAAAATCAGGTTTTTGTTTTCTGATTTGTAATTCCGCATTCTGAATGATAGACAAATTGCGTAACCCCAAAAAGTCCATTTTCAGCAGTCCCAATTCTTCCAAAGTTGTCATGGTAAACTGCGTTACAACCGCATCGTTATTTTTGGCAAGCGGTACGTATTTGCAAACAGGTCGGTCAGTAATCACAACGCCCGCAGCGTGTGTGGAAGCATTTCTGGGCATGCCTTCCAATTTTTTTGCCATATCAATCAGTTCTTTTACCTGCGGGTCAGAATCATATAAATTTTTTAAATCATGGGAAATGTTTAATGCGCGGTCCAAGGTAATGTTTAATTCCATAGGAACCAATTTTGCAACAGAATCCACTT
>ERZ827043.134-NODE-134-length-91354-cov-5.373947_pt1 | contig 91354 bp, 53 predicted proteins | sample MGYA00519923_ERZ827043 | MGnify/ENA primary metagenome ERZ827043 (study PRJEB31778, sample SAMEA3449251) | human gut metagenome | biome: human gut; feature: human-associated habitat; material: faeces | place: United Kingdom | collected 2010/2012 ... | reverse complement strand
TTAGATTTAAGGTTAACAAAGGTTGGAGCAAGGCGTTGCTCCTTTTTTTATGCCTGTACGTTTCGTACGTACAAAAAACAAGAGGTACACCCCACGAAATGAAATATACCTCTATGCTTACTATCAATAAAAGAATTACATCAGTCTATCTTTCAAAACCTGCGGAAGTTCGGGCATCGCACCTCTCTGTGTGCAGACATAAGCAGAAACCTCAACAGCCAGTTTATGCGCTTCGGGCACCGGTTTTCCATTGAGAATGGAGGCACAGAAAGCAGCTGTAAAAGAATCGCCTGCGCCCACTGTGTCGGCAACCGGTACTTTGGGCGTCTCCTGGAAAGAGACAACGCCCGGTGTGAACACATAGCTGCCATTGATGCCGCAAGTGAGAATCAACATCTTCAGGTTGTATTTTGCCAACAGAATCCAGCATTTATCCTGCAAATCAATGCCGGGATAACCAAACATACGGCTGATAGTCACCAGCTCTTCGTCGTTTATCTTCAGGACGTTGCAACGGTGGAACGATTCGCGCAGTACCTCTTTAGAGTAGAAATCCTGGCGGAGATTGATATCAAATATCTTGAGCTGTCCGTCTATATCGGGCATCGTATCCAGAAAGCGATTGATAGTGGCACGGCTCACTTCATTACGTTGAGCCAGCGAACCGAAGCAAACAGCACGTGTGCTCAAGGCCAGACGTTTCAGCTCATCCGTAAAGGGAATGTTGTCCCACGCCACGCCCTCTTTGATTTCGTAACAAGGCACGCCCTCGTCATCGAGCGTCACCTGCACCGTACCGGTAGGATAATCGACCTGTTCAATCTGCATCTTCAACTTCTTCTCGTTGAATACTTTCAGAATTTCTTCTCCCAGTTCATCCCTGCCTACGGCACTCACTACACGACTGTCAAAACCAAACTGTGATACATGATAGGCAAAGTTTGCCGGAGCACCACCGATTTTCTTTCCTTCGGGCAACACATCCCAAAGTGCTTCGCCCATTCCTACAATTATATTATTCATGATATACGGGTTTTATTGTTTCCAAAGTTATAAAATTATTTTCTGATACGGAACGTATAATACAAGAGATAAAGCACGCCCACCGTCATTACGGCGATAGCACCATTCTGTCCCATGGAAGTATCCGAAGCTACTCCCATTGCCAACGGAAACACCGTCCCGCCGAAAAGTCCCATAATCATCAAGCCGGAAACTTCGTTTTTCTTACCCGGCAGATAAAGCAATGCCTGCGAGAAGATAACGGAAAACACATTGGAGTTACCGAAACCAATTAAGGCGATGCAGGCATAGATAATTGCCTTTTCATGGAAGATAAACAAACCGATCATGGCAATCAACATCAGCACCACACTAATGCCGAAGAAAGATTTCGGAGACATCTTACGCAAGATGAAAGAACCCAGAAAACAGCCCGCCGTACGGAAAATAAAATAAAGACTGGTTGCAAAAGCAGCATCATCCAATCCCATACCGATGCGCTCCATCAGAATCTTCGGGGCGGTAGTGTTCGTACCTACGTCAATGCCGACATGACACATGATACCAATAAAACAAAGCAGGATAAACGGTTTACCAAGCAGGGCGATGCATTGTCCGAAAGTAGACGGTTTGCCATCTTCTTTTTCCTCTTCAATCTGTGTGACATTGAGCAGAAGAATAGCTATGACAGCTACAATCATATAAATAGGGAACAGGATGCGCCAGCCTAAATCGAAAGTCGGAATGGCCTGTGTCGCTCCCCACATGGCGATATAAGGTGCCAGGAAAGAAGCAATGGCTTTCACAAACTGGCCGAAAGTCAGGCTACTTGCCAGGCGGTCGCCACGCACGATATTGGAAAGTAACGGATTCAGAGAAGTCTGCATCAACGCATTTCCGATGCCCAGGAGGGAGAAGGAAATCAGCATCAGCATATAGCTGTCGCCGAAAACGGGTAGCAACAAAGAAGCGAAAGTCACAATCAAACTAAGCAATACAGTTTTCTTCTGACCAATGCGGCTCATCAACATGCCGGTGGGTACGGAGAAAATCAGGAACCAGAAGAATACCAGTGACGGAAAGATATTCGCCTGTGAGTCTGACAGACCAAGGTCTGCCTTTACGTAATTGGAGGCAATGCCTACCAGGTCAACGAATCCCATGGCGAAGAAGCAAAGCATCACCGGGATTAGTTTGGAGAGGGAAGAGTTTTTACTATTTTCCATTATTTTATCTTTTATATGATGAATTCTGTTTCCATAGGGCGGAGCACATAATCCTACGGCAATGTATGCATCAGTCCTTTATATAGTTGGTGTATCTCCCGTTCCTTGTTACTTTAAAGCTACGGTATTGTTGGGTTACCACGGCCGTGGTAGCTTCTTCCCACGGCTGTGAAGAGTTCTCACCACGGCCGTGACGAACCAACAGAACCGTGGCTTTGAAGAAAGTGTCTCCGCACTTTAGTAGAACTCTTCCACTAGGACAGACGTACTCTTCCATAAGGAAAGAAGTATTAGTCTATAGGGAAAGAAGTTTTTACTCTAAAGAAACAGGGAAAGAGCGCATGGAGTTAGGAGAATGAGCTTATTTCTTCAACTTGTAGATCACAAACGAATCTACTTTATACGCTCCTCCTTTACTGTAAAAGTCGATATGAGTGTAAGGTTCCGACGGGAATACTTGATTAGTCATCACAAAACGTCCGCCATCACCAAAGGCTTCCACACTGGATTTGTCAACAAACAGACGGAGTTTCAATTCGTCTTTTCCACTTTCAATGGCCGTCCAGGTCAACATTGGGAAGTTCTCATTGAAACCTACATCTCCGCTCTTGCGGCGGTCCATCGAGAATTTCTTTTCTTTCATGTCATATTGCATATCCACTTCTTCGCCTTTGTCATTGTAGAGACGGAAGCCGATTACGTCTGCATGTTGATTTTCAATCGTCAGTTCTATTTCGTATGCACCGTCATTGCCGGGAATCATTTCTTTGATTGTGCGTGTTCCGTTTACTTTGAACGAACGTTTCTTGGAAGCATCACGCAAAGCCAGCAGTTCGGGAGAGGGAGCTGATTGGAGGTAAGTCTCACCATCTACGGTAAACAGGCTCAAGTCGCGGGGAACGGAGTTCGGACTACGGTATTGGGAGGTAGGAACATCGTTTGCATATTGCCAGTTGCTCATCCAAGCGATAGCGATATGGCGATTGTCGGGAGCGTCACTCCAAGTCACGGTGGCATAATGGTCTTTTCCCCAGTCCATCCATTTGGTTTTGGAGGGTGATTCGTTTACAAACTCTTTTCCGTTGAAGGAGCCTACAAAATATTGAGTGGCCGAGTCACCGAAAGGACCGTCGCCGAGGCTGCAAAGCAGTACCCATTTCTTTTCATTTGTTCCTTCTACCGGGAGTTCGAATAAGTCGGGACATTCCCAAACGTTTCCGTGTGCGCCGTGTCCTTTGCCGAAGCTGCTTTCAAATGTCCAGTCTTTCAAGTTGGGGGAAGAGAAGAATTGCATTTCCTGCCCTACTGCCAATACCATGATCCAGCGTTTGGTGCCTTCGTACCAGAATACTTTCGGGTCGCGGAAGTCACGTGCTTCAGATACTAATACAGGATTGTTTTCGTATTTGGTAAAGGTACGTCCGTTGTCGGTGCTGTAAGCAATGCTTTGCACCTGACGGTCGCTGTTTTGTGTATAGATGGCGACGATGGCGCCTGCACCGAAGCCGGCGGTATTATGATGATCTATCACGGCGGAGCCACTGAAGATAGTACCGAATGCATCCGGGGCGATTGCTACGGGGCGATGTTCCCAGTTTACGAGGTCTTTGCTGATGGCATGTCCCCAGTTCATATTTCCCCATTTGGAACCGTAAGGGTTGTATTGGTAGAAAAGGTGGTATTCGCCGTCTTTGTATACCATTCCGTTCGGGTCGTTCATCCATCCGTAAAGGGGAGAGAAATGATAAGTGGGACGGAACTTTTCACGGTTGCTTGTATCGAACGTATCGGACAATTTCATTTCCTTGCAGCAAGCAGTGTTGTCCGGTGAAAGGTTGACACGCACCGGGTCGTTGGAGTTCATTTTAAATTTGAAAGAGATTAGTTTGCCGGAATAGTCGGAAAGGTCTACCGGAACAAAGTAATCGACTTTATGGATGGCCAGACGGACATCGAAGTTCTTTACCTCTTTATTATTAACAATCATGCTGATACGCACATCGGGCGATGCATCTTCTACGGGCAACAACAGATACTTCTGGTTAGTGTTGACACGTACGAGGCAATGTCCTTCTCCTAAATCTTTAATTAATAGAGGAGAGTTGTCTGCACGGGCGGATAGAGAGATATTCATCACAATCATACAAAATAAAACCGCGAAGGTTTGAATTTGTTTGGAAGAGAGTCTTAAATTCATGCTTTATGGTATTAAGGTTGTTACAGTGCAAAGATAGGCGCTCCGGGATGAAACGCCTATCACTTTTGTTTCAAACACTGTAAAAGATGTTACTTTTCTATTAATAGGTGCTCACTTGAATATCTGATACAGTGATTTCACCTTTATAACAACAGAGTGACCACGGATTCTTCTGCATTTGATAGATGCGGTTCGTGAAAGATAACTGGTCGTTGATGTAAGTCACACAAACCGATTGGTCACTGTAAATCGTCACACGGTATTCATTATCCGCCGGAATATTGAATTTGTTATCAAACAAGTATTTGGCATTGTCACCGTCTTTCTCGAAGTTGGCTTTACCCTCGTCAGCGTTGACGTGGATGCTATACCATGATTTGGAGTCCGTTCCACGGACGAAAGAGATTCCAAAACGATCTGTATTCGAGGATGCTTTTACGGTAAAGGAAATCTTGTTGTGTACTTTCAACCGGTTGAAGATAACGGAAGCTCCTTCGGCCAACGTATAGGTTTTACCGCTTTCTGTTACGTTTCCGTCTTTAGCCATCACTTTTACCTCTTGTGCAGAAGTGTATTTACGGTCGATTGCATCGGGAACTCCAAGAGTCAATGTACCGTCTTCGTGCTGAATGAGGCGTTGTGCCACCAAGTTGCCAGCCCATTCGGGTTCTACATCCCCTACGTTTCCATTATCATTGCCGGCACGGGTAGGACACCAGCCCCAGATGTAACGGTTGGTTCCATCGGAAGCAGTCTTGCCTGCATAGAATGCACGGCTGTCCAGCATACCTTCCCGATTGTCCGGCCATATTCCGGCATCATTGGCAGTGGTTGCTTTCAGTTCTTCAAGTGTTTTGCCTTTGAAATATTGTACCTTGCGCATGAAGGAAGCTTGTTCCGAATAGACCAGATACCACCAGTCTCCCATCTTGAATACGTCCGGACATTCATAGAAACGGTCCCACATCATGGTCATAAATGTGCCGGCAGACGCCCACTCTTTCAGGTCAGTAGAGGTGAATTCGGCAATGTGTCCTTTTCCGTTTTTACGGGTGGCAATCAGCATGTGATAAACGCCGTCTTCGGTCTGGAACAGGAACGGATCGCGGAAGTCATTCTTGTCATAGCCGTACGTATCTCCTTTCAGATAGAAAGTGCGGTTCTTGGTCCATGTTTTAAAGTCGGGAGAGGTAGCTACCATGACTACCTGTGCATTCTGGTCGGAAGAAGGTTTGAATTTATTGCCGGTGTAGAAGGTGTAGTAGAGTTTATCAACCGGATTATAGATGGTACCTCCTGTACCGATGGCAGCATCCTGTTCGTCACGACCTCCACACGGAATCAGTTCGCCGAGAGATTCATAAGTAGCACCGTCTTTGGTGGCCACCCCGAAAATGGGGTGGTAAGTAGCTTCGGGGTTCGGACGGTAGTCTTGCAGGTACATCACTTTAAAGTCTTTGGCAACCGGATCATAGAATGGCATCGGGTCACCAACAAAGCCTACCTGCGGTTTATAGTACATCGAGAAGCCATGCTCGTCGGTCGATTGGAAGTAAGTGGCTGTACCGTCCCAGTCTCTTTGAGTCAATACGGGATCTATCTCATCACTGCAAGCGCTCATTGAGGCCAACAGCGTGGTGATTGCTATATGTAAGATCATATTTTTCATAATTATTGCTTATTCTTTTATTTACATAAGTAGTTGATTGCATTCAGAGTCATTTGCTCTACGTTGTAGTGGTAGTAGTCGGCAGAAGCGTCTACTCCTTTACCGTACCAGTCGTAACAACCGGAGCCGATACAGATCGTGCGTCCGCTATTGGCGCGCGGCTCGAATTCGGCTATGATTACTGCACCGTCGTCTCCGCATGCCACATCGATTCCTCCTGTCAAGCTACGCCATGCGTTCAGATCCTCATAACCTCCCCAGTCTGTTCCGATATGCCATTGTGCCGTACTATTGGTAGTCGCGTAACCAGCATCAAAGGTATAGACTCTTGTTTTGTCACCATCTTTCCATCTTAAATCCTGAAATAACGGATGCGACTCGTTGCCGACAATTGGAAAGCTCCATGCCCCATCAACGACTTCGGGTGAGTCTTCACTTCTTCCCCAACTGTTGTTGGGTACACGCTCATCTTTTGCAATGCTAAGGTCCTTAATATAGAAAGTTGCATAGCGGGTCAACAACAGGTTACCACCGTTTTGATAGTAGACTTTAAATTTCTCTACGGCAGCTTTCGCATCATCCGGCAAAGGAGGATTATCGCCATTGTCTGCATGGAAATGCCACCAGATTGCAGCATATTTACCTAAATCTACTTTTCCGTCTACTACATCTTTGAATGAGATGTATTCGGACATGGATATATTATCCATCATCCACTGGGCAGCGGCTTTTTCTTCAGGACTTGTCAGTTGGCTCACAGAAGAAGCTGTGCCGATAAAGGCAGTCGGAATTACATTTCCTTGAGTAACTGTTACTACATAAGGAGTCACTGCCGAACGGTAAGTTGCCGTATAAGTGACAGGGTTGGTAAAGTCCTGGATGCTGCCGGATACCGGAGTCACAGTGACTCCATCTGATCCGGTGAATGTACCTTTCAACTGGGTGATATCCACTGTCAGTGGAACAACTACAGAGATTGTTTTTGATAGCTGGTCTACTTTTCCTACATAAGTATCATTCAACTTAAAGGTCAGTATCTTTGCTTCGTCTCTCTTCACGGTAATCGTATAGCTCATCTGTACGTCGCCATTCTTCACGGTCAAAGATACGGGAAGAGAAAAGTCGATTGTTTCACCAATAGCGATGCTCGCCGTAGCACCTTCGGAAAGATTGATTTCACTGACGGCCATCCGGGTAACGTCATAATCGTAAGGAACTCCCACTACGATTGTCTTATTCTGATAATCGATCGTCCCTGCGTATTCATCCAGTTTAATAGAGTTCACCCATACATCTCCGTCCAGACGAAGATTGGATTTGAAGTCATCGTTACATCCCGCAACTGTCAGGCATGCTACAGTCACCAACAGGATGGTATAGAGTTGTTTTATGATTGATTTCATTTTATTCTTTGTTTTAAGATTGATGATTACCAACCGAAATTCTGTGTATAATTTCCGTTACTGGCACTGATCTGTTCGAATGGAATTGGAAGGTATTCGTTCTTATTTTCCGTAAAACCTGCATTCTTGTAAATAGAACAACGGGCTGCTTCGGTCACATAATAAGCATTGATAACGTCTTTGGCTTCTCCCCATCTTACGAGGTCAAAGAAACGTGAGCTTTCCATACCGAACTCTATACGGCGTTCCCATTTCAGCATTTTCATGGCTTCGTCCTGTGTATATGCTTTCAGTTCATAAGGAGTTACTTTGAAGTTTACTCCGTACTCTTCTTTGTAATTGAAGATCAGCATTGTACTTCCGGCTGCACGGCTGCGTACATCATTGATGAGTGAAATGGCGTCGGCAATACGTCCGTCGTTCAACTGTATCAGGGCCTCGGCACGCATCAGCAATACATCTGCATAACGGATGACGATATGATTCAGGGAACTTGCCCAATAAGAACCTTTCTTCAGGCAGTCACAGTCCGGGTCTACATTCTCTTTGAGCGAAACATAATATCCGTAAAGTCCCTTGCTACGGCTCCAGTCATCATTCTTCTGAATCAGGTAGCCTTCGTTGTATTTATAAGGGAAGCCCGGCATACCTACCGTGTGGAATAAACGGGGGTCTACATTGTCCGTCGTAACCTCATAGTTCTCATTATCGTAGGTATTGAACAACGGTTTTCCCTGCGAGTCGGTTTTGAAAGCATTCACCAGATTCTGGCTCGGTTTGTGGAAATCACAGCAGCCTAGTATCTGCGGAGTTGTCAGTCCCATTCCCCAGTTCAGGTTACCATTGTATGTTCCGTCGTTGATAGAATATTGAATCGCCCATACAGACTCCGCGCCATTTTCGTATTGAGGCAGGAAGTTCATGCTATAATCATTTTCCAATCCGTAACCAGCTTTAGCCATGATGAGAGGATCGGTATATTTCACTACCTGCTTCAGGTCTTCTTCGTCGATACCGGTAATGTTGTTGTTCACTCCATCCTGACGGTAGGCTTTAAACAGGTAAGTCTTTGCCAGGTAAGCGGCAGCGGCAGCTTGTGTGGGACGTCCTTTTTCTATCTGCACTTCCGGCAGATTGTCGTAGGCAAACTGGAAGTCGTCTGCTATCTTTTGCCATTGTTCGTTATTGGTATAGGTAGTATTCGAAAGCTCGTTGTAAGCATCCGGGTCCATGTTTTCATCGTTCACTATGACGATCTTCTTAAACAGTTCCTTCAGCATGAAGTGGGCGTGTCCGCGCAGGAATCTCATTTCAGCAATGCGCTGGTCCTTCAGCGGATAAGTCTTTTCATCCATCAGGTCGAGTGACTGCAGGGCTGTGTTGGCACGGGTGATGCATTGATACAGTCTTTTCCATATATCGTTGATGTTCCAGTCGGTAGTGTTGATACCTTTAGAAATCTCCAGTGCGTTGAACACACCGCCGTCTTCCGTACCGGAACCGCCCTTATAACAATCGTCGGAACGCACGTCATAATTCCAAAGCGAGAAGGAAGAGTTGATGTCGTCACCTGTTGCCCAAATGGCGTAGGCTGAAATCACGAGGTTGTCCACATATTCGGGAGAAGCGATCTGATCGCCGGTCACAATACCCTGCGGAACCTGACGATCCAGAAAATCGTTGCAACTGCTTGTCAGCAAGGTAAATCCGATGGTTGCTATGTATAGTATCTTTTTCATGATAGTTCGTTTTATAAATGAAGTGAATTAAAATCCGATGTTAAGTCCGAAGGTGATATTCACAGGGATCGGATAAGAGAAGTTCGGGTTTTCGGGGTCTTCTCCCGTAAAGTCTTTACTCTTGATCGTCAGCAGATTTTGTGCGCTGCAATAGAAACGTAAACGTTCCATTCTCAACTTCTTGGAGATTACTGCCGGAACTGTATAGCCTAATTGGATATTACGCAGTTTCAGGAAAGAACCGTTTTCAACAAAGTAAGTGGAAACACGCTGTTCATTGTTTGTATCGCTGCGGGTCAATGCCGGAATCGTAGAGTTCGGATTAGTAGGCGACCAGGCATTGAGCAGGCGGGTTCCCTTGTTCAGGAAGCCGACGTTGGATGCACTCCAGAAGTCACTTTTCTTCTTCACGTCACTGATGATATCTACTCCTTGAACACCTTGCCAGAACATAGTCAGGTCGAAGTTCTTATATTCCAGGTAGATATTCAATCCGTAGCTGAAAGCAGGAGTCGGATCGTAAATCCATTCCTGGTCTTTTTCATCAATCACACCGTTATGGTCGATGTCGCGGTAGCGGATACGGCCAACGGCTGCACCTTCCTGGGTAGCGTGATTGTCGACTTCCTCTTGTGATTTGAAGATAGCGTCGGCAATGTAGCCCACTTGTGAGTTGTATGTATGACCGACTACACTCTTTACTCCATTACCACCAAACTTTCCATTAGCAGCCACTGTTTCCGGTAATTCAAGAATTTCATTCCGGTAAGTGGAGATGTTTCCGTTCAGGTCGTAAGTCAGTCCGAAGGCAGTCTTATTGCGGTAGCCCAAGTTGAATTCAAAACCCTGGTTTTTCATTGCACCCGAATTAATCCAACGGTTGCCACCTTCTCCCAATACTCCCACACCTGCCATTTCAGTCAGGATATCGGTTGTTTTCTTGTAATAGTATTCCAATGAACCGTACAAGGATTGCTTGAACAGGCTGAAGTCGATACCGACGTTCGTCTGTGTGGTTGTCTCCCACTTGATATTGTCATTACCGATCTGGTTACGTTTGAATCCGGAAGGCAGAGTACCGCCTCCGTTAGAACCTGTAATATCGTATGCCGTACCGTAGCTTTGACCGCCAAATGAATCTGTTGTTCCATAATTAGGAGCGTAGATAGTGTAACGGGCAAGGTTGGAGATTTCCTGATTACCGGTCTGTCCCCATGAAGCACGCAGTTTCAGATCGTCCAACCAAGTCAGTTCCTTCATAAAGCTCTCCTGTGTGATGCGCCATCCCAAAGAAACGGAAGGGAAAGTGGCATAACGATGGTTTTTACCGAAGCGGGAAGAACCGTCACGACGGAGCGTCAATGAAAGCAGATATTTGTCTGCATAAGAATAGTTCATTTTGCCGAAGAAAGAGACAAGCGAGTAACCTTCACCGGCACCATAAGCCTGTGCTGTGCCGCTACCTGCATCGGGCCACATATAGTCGGGAGTAAGGATAGAGAAATCTTCTTTGTAGCCGGAGAAATGGCTGTCGTCTTCCCGGTTCAGCTCCATACCAGCCATGACGTCTCCACGATGTTTGCCTATTTCCAACTGGTAAGTGGCAATGGCATTCCACATCCATTTGGTCCAGTGTTCCTGTTTGGCTTCCACAGCACTCTTGCCGTTGTTGGTCTGTGTTCCTTCCTGATAAGGATAGGTGAAGTAACGGGCTTGTTTGTTTGCGTAGTCCAAACCAAAAGTAGAACGAACATTGAATCCTTTGAAGAGGCTTAGATTCACATAAGCATCACCGAACATACGCCAGTAAGTGTATCGGTTGTCTTTGTTGTATTCAAGTACCGCGCGAGGATTACGACGGTCCGGCCATCCGCCTACCGGTCCTCCCCATGAACCATCCGAAGCATAAACGGGGATAGCGGAAGGAATGTCCAAAGCAGTTTCAATAATTCCGCCGGGAGCTTGTACTTCCGAAGTACGGTTTAAGGTGAAATGCTGGCCGATAGTCAATATATCATCAATTAATTTATAATCGCTGTTCATACGGGCGGAAAAACGGTCGAAGTCTGTATCTTTGATTACACCCAGGTTTTTGTAATATCCCAGAGAGAAGAAGGAAGAACCTTTCTCCGAACCGTTGCTGACAGAAAGATTGTATTGCTGGATGACACCTGTACGGGTAATTTCATCAAACCAGTCGGTATCTGCCACAGGCATTGTATTCTTCGAGTCCAGGTATTTGGAAAGACTCATACCGTATAGTACCGGATTTCCGTTGGCATTGTAGCCCCAATTATAGTTATATCCCAAAGCATTACCATTCGGGTTCTCGCCATCGTTTACATAGGCTTGCCACATGGCACGTCCGTACTGTTCCGTATTCAACACATCCATCTTACTTTGATACATGGAAGCTGAAACCGAAGCATCAAAGTTTACTTTAATCTGACCTCTCTTTCCTTGTTTGGTAGTAATGATGATAACGCCATTTGCGGCACGCGAACCATAGATAGATGCCGAAGCAGCATCTTTCAGTACTTGAATGGATTCAATGTCGTTTCCGTTCAATTCGTGCATACCGGCTTTGGTAGGAACTCCGTCGATGATATAAAGCGGATCGTTGTTGTTCAGCGTACCGATACCGCGAATACGTACGGTAGCCGATCCGCTCGGATTTCCATCCGCCGTAATGTTCATACCGGGTACGCGGCCTTGAAGTGCTTTCACCGGGTTGTTCTCCCCTTGCTTCTGGATTTCGTCGACTTTCACTACGGAAACAGCACCGGTTAGGTCGGCTTTACGTTGAGTGGTATAACCTGTTACGACCACTTCATCTACCATTTGAGTGTCTTCCTCCAATAATACATTAACGATAGTAGCCGATTTTACGGTCACCGGTTTATAACCAATATACGTAATCTTTAAAGTAGAGTTAGCTGGAACCGAAAGGGTGAAATTACCATCTAAATCAGTAATTGTTCCATTAGCAGTAGCTGTAGCTTCAACAACAGAGGCGCCGATGACCGGCTGTCCGTCCGTTTTAGAAGTAACGTTTCCTTTCACTGTTATGTTTTGCCCCCAAAGGACTGACATGAAAGCAAACAGGAAACAAACGCTGCAAAGAAGTTTTTTGTTCTTCATAATACGATGCATTAGTTTGATGTTATTAAATTAAAAGTACGAATTTTATCTATATCGATAATGCAAATTACGGTTGATTTATATCAAACGACTGAAAAAAATGTTTCAAAGGCTATAACAATTGTTGCATAGCACGCTATTTTATAGGGTTTTATACATGTTTTCTTTCATTACGGGAATTCTTGGATTCATATTCTTTTATAATCGCAGAAAACGCTACCTTTGTATAGTGATATGAGCCCAAAGAAAGAACGACTCTTCATTAAATGATAAACTCTAAAAATAAGATTCATGACTAAGCAACAAGCTTTAAAACTCTTTGAAGAAAGAAGAGTACGTACGGTATGGGATGATGAACAAGAGAAGTGGTATTTTTCAATAGTAGATGTGGTGGCTGTCTTGACAGACAGCAGTAACCCTCAAACTTATTGGCGTGTGTTAAAAAAGAGACTACTATCGGAAGGAAACGAAACCGTTACAAATTGTAACGGTTTGAAAATGCAGGCAGCGGATGGTAAAATGCGCCTTACCGATGTTGCCGATACCGAACAGCTTCTCCGCCTTATCCAATCTATTCCTTCCCCTAAGGCGGAGCCTTTCAAACTATGGATGGCTAAGGTAGCCAGCGAACGGCTCAACCAAATACAAGACCCTGAATTATCAATTGACCAAGCCTTAATGGATTATAAACGTATGGGATACTCTGATAGCTGGATTAACCAACGTCTGAAGTCAATAGAAATCCGTAAAGACTTGACTGATGAGTGGAAGAAACATGGATTGCAGGAAGGCGTTCAATTCGCTACACTCACAGATATTATTTATCAGACCTGGTCAGATATGACATCTAAAGAGTACAAACAATTTAAAGGATTGAAAAAAGAAAACCTACGGGATAACATGACCAATAAAGAATTGGTATTAAATATGCTTGCCGAACTTTCAACTAAAGAAATATCTGAAACCAGCGATCCGGAAACATTCAGTGACCACATAGATATTGCTCAACAAGGAGGAGAAGTAGCCCGTAATGCCCGACTGGAACTAGAAGCTAAAACGGGAAAGAGAGTAATCTCTCCTCTTAATGCCCAAAGTGGTATCCTACTGAAAGGTAAATCTGAAGACAAATCGAAAGAAGGATCGGAAAATGAACTTAAAGATTGACTCTTAAATAATCCAATAAATCAACGATATGAAAACAATCTCCAACAAACAACTTACGATTCAAGTATCTTCTCACGGAGCTGAACTCTGCAGTATCTTCGCCAATGGAAAAGAATATCTGTGGCAAGCCGATCCTGCTTTTTGGAAACGCCACTCTCCTGTCCTATTCCCTATTGTCGGGAGCGTATGGGAAAATGAGTATCGAAATGAAGGGGTTCCTTACACGCTTACTCAACATGGTTTTGCCCGTGACATGGAATTTACGCTTGTTGCTGAAAAAGAGGATGAAGTGCGCTACCGTCTTGTCAGTAATGAAGAGACTTTGCAGAAATATCCGTTTCCATTCTGTCTGGAAATAGGCTATCGTATTCAGGGAAAACAAATTGAGGTTATGTGGGAAGTGACAAATACCGGTGATAAAGAAATGTATTTTCAAATTGGAGCACATCCTGCTTTCTACTGGCCGGAGTTTGATGCAAACAGTTTGGAAAGAGGATTCTTCGGATTTGACCCAAAAGACGGTTTGAAATATATTCTCATTTCAGAAAAAGGATGTGCTGATCCTTCTACAGAATACTCCTTAGAGCTGACAGATGGATTGTTACCACTGGACATACATACTTTTGATAAAGATGCTTTGATACTGGAAAATGAACAGGTTCGTAAAGTTACCTTATATAATAAAGAGAAGCAAGCTTATCTAAGTTTACATTTTAATGCTCCGGTAGTTGGTCTTTGGTCTCCACCTGCAAAAAATGCTCCTTTTGTCTGCATCGAACCTTGGTACGGACGTTGCGACCGCGCACATTATACTGGTGAATATAAAGATAAGGACTGGATGCAACAGCTGCAACCGGGAGAGATCTTCCAAGGGGGATATATAATTGAAATTGATGAATAATTGATGAATGAAAGTAGCTGCCGGATCTCACATCTGACAGCTACCAATACCTAATTCTAATCTACAAAACCTAACTTATAAACCTAATCGATATACATTAAATGAATCGACATTAAATGTACCTCCTTTACTATAAAAGCACATACGGTTGTATGGTTCCGATGGGAATATGAGATTGGTCATTGCTATCTTTCCCCCATTCAGGAATATTTCTACAGAACATTTGTCGACAAAAATATCCAAAGCATATTTCTTTTCTTATTGGCGCCCAGGTAGCTAACGCAAAATCATCTATATAATTGATGGAAGTCGTCTTTCTGCGGTCGTGAACCTCTATTTCATGAGGTACACTCTTCTTTCCGAAATCCACGATACCACTTTTCGTCCGGTCCATAACCAATCTCTTTTCCGGAAGATTGAAGTAGATATCCACCTTTTCCCCTTTATCATTAAAGAGGCTGAATCCCATAATCTCCGCTTCCCCGGCGGTAATTTCCAATGCCAGTTCATAAGCACCATCATTATCAGCCAATAAAGAATCAATATGATAATCATTGGCAACCGTAAATGCCGGAATCTCTTTCTTTTCTTTTCGCAGAGTCTTTATCTCCAGTATCGGAGCTGCTGAAAGATAAATTTCACCGTCTTGTGTATAAAGACTTAACTCACGCGGCAAAGCGTTAGCACTACGAAATTGCTTTGTCGGAACAATATTACAATATTGCCAGTTACTCATCCAAGGCACAGCAATCACACGATCACCAGTATTCGAGAAACAAACGGTGGCATAGTGATCTTTGCCCCAATCCAACCATTTCGTGACATTTGGCTGATTGTCACAAATAAACTTCGTTCCATCGAAATCTCCTGTGAAGTACTGGGTAGCACTCCCCCCGAAGTAACATCCCGGATTTACATTTACTATCAACGCCCATTTCTTACGGTTCGTATCCCCATCTACCGAAAGTTCTACCATGTCCGGACATTCAAACTGACAAGGCTGCACTCCGTATCCTTCTCCGAAGCTGCTCATATAGTTCCAGTCCTTCAGATTCTTAGAATCATAGAAACGCATTTCTTTATCGGCAGAAACAATCATAACCCATTTATCTTCCGGTTCATACCGGAAAACTTTCGGATCACGGAAGTCTTTCAAACCGTCAGAAGAACGCAGAATGGGGTTCTTCTCATATTTAGTAAATGTCCGCCCGTTATCCTTGCTAAAAGCAAGACATTGTATCTGCCCGTTTTTGTCACTGGCAGAAGTATAAAAAGCCAGAATACTCCCTGCTCCGTAACCGGCTACATTCTCCTGATCGACAATCGAGCTGCCCGAAAAGATATGTCCCAATGTGTCACGGGCAATAGCTGGTTCCAGATGTTCCCAATGCATCAGGTCTTTGCTGACAGAATGTCCCCAATGCATATTTCCCCATTTGGAACCATAAGGGTTATATTGAAAATACAAATGATATTCTCCATCTTTATACACCAACCCGTTAGCATCATTCATCCAGCCATAAAGGGGAGTATGATGATAAACAGGACGAAACTTTTCCGTATTGGTAGTATCAAATGTATCAGATAATTTGATTTCTTTCCAGCAAAGTGCGTCTTTTGATTTATTACGTACACGTACGGTTACATTCCTCGTTCCGCCAGGCAAAGCAAAGGGAACAAAATAATCCACTTGATTCTGTGCCAAACGAATATCCATATCGGTATCGGCAGCTTCTCCTGTATGGAGGAGAACCTGACTTTCCGGTGCTTCCTCTTCTATAGGAAGCAATATATAATTAGTCGGATTGGTGATATGGATGACAGTCAAACTATCACCTTGCTGTTCCAAGGTCAATTTGCTTTTAGTTGTATGGCAATAAGTCAGTCCATAAGAGGCTGTTAATGCAAGTGCTACACCTTTACATAGTTTCATCCAGAGGGTTATTTTCATGGCAACAAAGTATTCCTAGTTTATACAAGCTTTAATCTAAAAATAGACGAAGGCAAAGATAGGGGATATCTTCACCTTCGTCTATAAACTTTGTTTCAAGAGGTATCAATTTTGATACATCTATCTATTCATGTTCTACCTCAATGCAGACAATCGGACTTGTACTGACAGACAAATACTTGTTTTCCCGAATTATCATTAAATACTTCTTCTTCAAATCCTCCATACTTATGTATAATATGAAAACCACTCCATTCCAAATATGAATCTAATTCTTGAGGAAAAAACATTCTCATATCCAAGTTCTGAATAGAATTGAATTCACCATTGATAAAATAATGCCATTCTATACGATTTATCTGAGTTTTACTTTCATATCGCATGGTCTGCTTTATCAATACTTCTCTACCATCGTCAGTGGTATATGCAGCTATTTCCTTCGGTTCTTTTTCACCTTCAACTATATATTGAATATTCGGATTAAAGCAATCTAACAGAAATAAACCTCCTTCTTTGAGATGATTTTTAACGACATTAAATGCCCTAAACAAATCTTCATTCTTATATAAATGATGGATTGAATTAAATGGAATAAAGACAAGATCGTATTTGTCCTGCAAATTTAAAGTTCTAATATCTGCCTCAATAAACCTTATTTCTAATCCTGCTTCAGAAGCCTTGATCTTCGCTTGGTCAAGCATTGAAGACGTATAATCAACGCCACTAATATTATATCCATCCTTTGCAATTGGAAGAGTAAGCCTGCCTGTTCCACAACAAAGTTCAAGTATTCGGGCATCCTTACTTTTGGGTAACCACCGCTTATAAAAATGCAAATCAGCCAGATCGGTATTCATCCCATCATAAATATTTGCATCATAAATTAAATCGCCAACTTGATAATTACTATTCATTCATGTCCTCCAATCTCTTTTTATTTTCACTCTACTCGAAACCAATATCCTTTGCATCCGGCCTCAAATGACCAGTAACTCCTCAATCAGCCCTAAGAGTTACTGGTCGTTCGCAAATTTAGCAAATATCTGTAAGCCAACTATGATTATCTTTTAAAACCTTCATTTTAATGATCTTCAATTCTAATAGAAGCCTGATATGGAATATTGTTGATATAGTCTACCGAAATTCAAACCAATCAATATTCATCGGACTAAGTATGTGAATCTTCATTGTATGTGTACCGGCTGATAATTGCAGGTTCGATACTGTAAAATCATTGTAAGTAGTCCAATTTCCCGTAGTTGTGGCCACAGGATTCAACTGTGCTCCTCCATCAAAAGAAAGGGCAAACTTTCCATCCTTCTCCGCTGCTGCACGAACCTTGACTGTAGAAACCTTCTCCTGAACATTAAATGTATATTGAATCCAATCGCCACCGGAAGTATTACTTATATGAACAATATTATTACTTGCACTAATCGCTACCCCCTGGTCGCTCCGGTAAGACTTAAAGTTGCCGGATGAAGCATTCTTAAAGCTATATTGTCCGTCATCAAAATCTTCCGCCTGAATGATACCGGGCACTTGACTGTGTCCTGCCCCAAACTTAATCCAATCGATATCAATATCCCCACTCTTTATACGAAAATCAATATATTGTTCGCCTGTTTCCAACTCTATTGGATACACTAAAGTCTCATTCCATACTCCGGCAGAACCGCTTAATACTATTTCACCAGTCTTATAAACTCCATTCACAGCAATACGGAATTTACCCCCCGAACGCTTCTGAAACATTCTGCAAGTAATACCATAACGTCCAGCCTCTTTGACGTTGATTGAATAACGCACCCACTCTCCCGATTTCATACCTTTAAGATAAGTGATTCCGTTTTGCGTTTCCTGTTGCATTCCTCCCTCCAATGGATTTTTATGGTATCCATAATGTTCACCGCCTGTATTGTAGTTTTCAGCCTGTATTACTACAGATGGCGTCATCCTCACTTCTACAGCCCGACCACTACGGGGACTCCCCCAGTTTTGTACCATCTTCAATTTATTATTCTGATCATACTCGATCGGATCGACACAAACCGAACGCAATGCTCCTTTTCCCGAATAATTAGCCGTATGATAAAAAGAATACCACCGACCTTTATACTCTACAATAGAGCCATGAGCCGTTTCTTCACCATGAGGATACATATATGCGCCGCATGGAGTGAATGGTCCCAAAGGATTGTTCGACATAGAATACTGCATCCGGTTACCTCCCTGACTACCCGCATGATTATCCGAATGGCTCAAATAATAGTTGCCTTTGTACTTATGTACCCAAGGTGCCTCATGAAAATCAGTAAAACCACTCAAAGGACTCATTACTCCATCCAGTTTAGTCCAGTCATCCTTGCGCAATTTAGCACCCCAACAGCCTTTGCCGGCACCGCTGGTATAAATATAAGGTTGTCCGTCATCGTCTACAAATACACAAGGATCAATCGTAGAAGGAATACCGTCAATCACTCCTTTCACCCTGAACTTTGCCGCAGGCTCCTTACTGGTTGCTACAAAGATGCGCCACGTATTAGCGTCAATCTTATGAGGGAAATAAAAATAATATAACTGTTCTTCTTTATTATAAGCACAATCAGGAGCCCACATAAAGCCATCGATTCCCATACCCACATGTGCTTTTACTGTGGCCGAATTCATGATCTCCCCATGATCCGTCCAGTTTTTCATATCCGTAGTGGAAAAAACATGGTATCTGTCCATGCGGTCACATCCTTGTGTCGGTTCCATATCATGTGAAGCATAAACATAAAGACGACCGTCTGCCCATACATGTGCTGAAGGATCGGCTGTATAAAGCGTTCCCGTAAATGAATTCTGATACATCTGCGAAGAGAAATCAACAAACAACGGATTATGCTCATAATAACCGTATCTTGGATACTCAAATTGAGAACCGTCTACTTTATCCCCGGTATATTCTCCGGTGCGCGTAAACACAAACTTATCCAGATTCATACTCCCCGTAGTGCACCATCTCAATACATGCCTGCCCTCACTTAGTTGTACATTGGTTACCTTCACCGAATGTGAGTAGACACTCCATTCATCCTCCGGCGATTCTACGATCTGACCGGCAGACTTTCCGTCCACCTCAAAATAAAAGCTGGTCTTTCCCCCACCCGACACACAATAAGTATCAATGGAATAGGCTCCTGCCTGATTGACCTGTAGTGTATAACAAAGCCAATCACCGTTATTGACATTACCTATATTTATAACTTCTCCGCTTTTACTGATAGCCACTCCTTTCTCTGTACGGTAATCCTTATAATTTCCTGCCGTACTGTTTTTAAAAGAGAAAGAAATATCCTGCCCACCATCATCAAAATCTTCTGCTTCTATCACTGAAGACACTCCCGATATCACAGACAAACTATTTCCTTCCGAATCTTTTTTAAACGGAATTCCCCGATAATTGGTCAGATATTCCTCGCAACTGATCCCATTGTCATAGCGGTCATCAACATACTCATATTCATCGCCGCCATCGTCCCCCTGCCCCGGATCATCATTGATTGACGCACGTTCCTCCTTACAAGAATTTAAAGCAATCATTCCTCCCAAAAATAGTGGAAGAAAACACCTCAAAGCAAATAACAAATTGTGTCCCATAGTTTTTCTTTTTAATTAAATTGAACTCGTTAGATTTGTGAATGTAAAGATAGCATGAGGCGCTTACCTCCGTTATTAAAACCGGATTAACCAAGAATTAAAAAACAATTAAATCACTTAACAAGCAATTTTTCTTATCAATCACCCCAAAAAACAGTAAACCGGACACCGAATAAAATCATTTTCTCCATCAGTTTTTTTAGTTCCGCAAAGATGCTTGCCAAGGAATATTTTACCCTTTATTTAGAAGAAAAACAGATGTTTTATACAATTAATCACTTTTTAATCCCAGATTAAGCCCTTTCATTCCTCCTTTTTAATGCTTTTCCCTTTACTTTGCCGCTAACTAATAATATCCGAAAAACTATTAATATACAAATATGAAGAAGAATCTAATCCTATTGTGCAGTTTGCTGACAGGTCTTACCTTACAGCCCATACAGACAAATGCACAAACAGTGACTAACGATCAAAAGTTATTTTATCCCTACTCTTTTGCTCCCAGTGAAGGCTTGGTCAATAAAACCGAGAAAGAGCATCGTCAAGAGATCTGCCTGAATGGTTATTGGGATTTTCAACCCGTCTCTTTACCGAAAGAGTACAAACAAGGAAAAGGAGTAGCTCCCCAACTGTCCCTTCCGAAAGATGGCAACGGTTGGAGCAAGACACGTATAAAAATACCTTCTCCGTGGAATATCAATTCTTTCGGCTATCGCGATCTGGAAGGTCCCGACCATCGCAACTATCCTTCTTATCCTAAAGAGTGGGAACAAGTAAAAATGGCATGGATGAAAAAGAACATTACGATTCCCGCCAACTGGACAGGTCAGCAAATCAAACTTTACTTTGAAGCAGTGGCCGGATATTCCGAAATCTATATCAATCAAGAAAAAGTAGGTGAAAATTTCGATTTGTTTCTGCCGTTTAGCGTCGACATCACAGACAAAGTGACTCCCGGTGAAACAGTAGAAATTCTGGTAGGCGTACGTAGCCAGTCCTTATTCGAAGATAATTCGACTATCGGTCGCCGCATTGTGCCGGGAGGTTCTATGTGGGGATATCATATCAACGGTATCTGGCAGGATGTATATTTGCTGGCCTTACCCAAAGTTCATATAGAAGATGTATATATAAAACCATTGGTTGCCAAAAACACATTGGAAATAGAGGTGACCCTACAAAATAAAACCGACCGGAAAGCTGATATACAACTGCAAGGTAATGTCAGAGAATGGATAAATTGTGCCGGAACAGACATAAACTCTGCTCCCGTTCCTGCATGGACACTGGGTACGGAAGCATTACAGGTAGCACCGTTCAAAGTTACAGTTGCGCCTAATGCATCACAAAAAGTAACCTTACAAGTCCCCGTCAATGAAAACATACTGGAATACTGGACTCCCGAACAACCGAATCTGTATGCCCTGTTACTTTCCATAAAAGATAAAAAGCAAACCATCGATACAAAATACGAACGTTTCGGCTGGCGTGAATGGACATTACAAGGAACCACACAATATCTGAACGGTAAACCTTATGCTTTACATGGAGACTCCTGGCATTTCATGGGTATCCCACAAATGACACGTCGCTACGCATGGGCTTGGTTCACTGCCATTAAAGGTATGAACGGAAATGCAGTCCGCCCGCATGCACAGGTTTATCCCCGCTTTTATATGGATATGGCAGATGAAATGGGTATCTGCGTATTGAATGAAACGGCCAACTGGGCCAGTGACGGCGGACCGAAACTGGACTCCGATCTCTTTTGGGAAGCATCGAAAGCACATTTGAAACGTTTTGTCCTGCGCGACAGAAATCATGCATCTGTTTTCGGCTGGAGTGTCAGTAATGAAAACAAGCCTGTTATCCTCCATGTATATAATCGTCCCGAACTGATGCCCGTTCAAAAGAAAGCATGGGAAGAATGGCGCGACATTGTACATCAATACGACCCTACCCGCCCATGGATTTCAGCAGACGGTGAAGACGACGGTGATGGCATATTACCTGTAACCGTAGGACACTACGGAGACATCAACTCCATGAAGCGCTGGACCGAAATCGGAAAACCTTGGGGAATCGGCGAACACAGTATGGCATATTATGGCACACCGGAACAGGTTTCCAAATACAACGGGGAACGTGCCTACGAATCACAGGAAGGGCGTATGGAAGGACTAGCCAACGAATGTTACAACCTGATAGCTAACCAACGCCGGATGGGTGCTTCATACAGCACTGTTTTCAACATGGCATGGTATGCACTGAAACCACTCCCACTCGGCAAAAGAGATAAAAGTAAAGCACCCAGTGTCAGCGAAGACGGCGTATTCTTCGGCGAATACAAAGAAGGTGTTCCGGGCGTCCAACCGGAACGCGTAGGACCTTATTGCACGACGTTCAATCCGGGTTATGACCCGACTTTACCACTCTATCAGGAATGGCCGATGTACAGTGCCTTACGTGCAGCCAACGCTCCGGGCGAACCGGCATGGTCTCCTTATGCAACAATCGACAAAGAGCAGTATCAGGCTCACAAAGCTACCAATACGGCTAAGAACTATAAAGAAGTAGTATTTATCGGTAATCCGGACAGCAAAGTAAAACAATTGATGGATGCGCAGGGAGTAATCTTCGCTTCCAAAACAACCATCCCTTCCTCACTGCTTTACATCGTGGATGGCAGCGAGGCTTTAAACGCCGCTACTCAAAAAGAAATTCAGAAGCAACTAGCCAAAGGCGCAGACTTATGGATATGGGGAATAACACCGGAAACCGTAGAGAAATACAATGAAATCCTACCTCTTCCCGTTGCACTAGATCCGCTGAAACGTTCTTCTTTCCTGCCTGTACAGAAAGCATGGATGCATGGGCTCAACAATTCCGACTTCTATTTCTGTGAACTTCAAAAAGCGGATGCCTCCAATTATTCGTTAAAAGGGGCATTTGTAGAAGAAGGTGAAGTTTTATTGAATGCCTGCAAGACCGACTGGCGCAAATGGAACAAACGTCCGGAAGAGATCAAAACAGCCGGAACAATCCGCAGTGAATACGAATGTACGTCTGCCACTCCGGTATTTGTTAAATATCAGCATGGCTCTTCCACTGTCTATTTGAATACATTGACTGAATTCGCCAATTCAGAAAAGGGATACAACACGTTGAGCATTATCCTGAAAAACGCAGGTATAAACTATCAGAAGCCGGAAATCAACATCAATGAAGTTTTCTTCCTGCGTGACGAGCAAATGAACTTCCCGGTAGCAACCAAAGAAAAGTTTGTGAAAAAGAATAATGGTTGGGCATTGGAATTCTACGTATTTAGCCCACGTCCTTTGGACGACTTATTGATAGAACCCAATATGCCGAAACTCTCCTTGATGTTAAAAGCCAAAACCCGCGAGTTGTCCATCAATGACAAACCTTATGCAAGTCTGTCGCACGATGGACGTAACGAGGTAATCTATAAAGAGCTCCCTCTGTTGCAAGGCTGGAACAAACTGGTTATCACCATAGGAGACGGAGACCGGAATGACTTTAGCGGCTTCTTTCAATGTGACAACAAAAAGGATTTTCTCCCAACGTTGAAAGCTGCCTTTACCAATCCGGAAGCCAAATAAATGACTAATAAAAACGATTAAATATAAAAACTACCATGAAAATCTTACATTTCTGCGCTGCTATAACAATGGCTGCAATGTTAAGCGGATGCAATGGAGGGCAATCACAGACCGCCAACCGGACACCGGTCGATTATGTCAATCCATACATAGGGAATATCAGCCATCTGCTGGTTCCCACGTTTCCTACCATTCAATTGCCAAACAGTATGCTTCGTGTCTATCCGGAACGTGCTGATTATACCACCGAATTGTTAAACGGACTGCCATTGATTGTCACCAATCACCGGGAACGTTCCGCGTTCAACCTTAGTCCCTATCAGGGGAAAGAACTGCGGCCGATCATTACCTACAACTACGATAATGAGCACCTCACGCCTTACTCGTATGAAGTGGACCTGAACGACAACAGCATGAAGGCAGAATATGCCCTCTCCCACCAGTCGGCTCTTTACCGGATCACATTTGAAGCGGACAAACCTGCCTATATCATTGTAAACTCCCGCAATGGTTCGATCCATGTAGGAGAGAATTTCATCAGCGGACACCAGCAGTTAAGTGCCAACACCAATGTGTATGTATATATTGAACCACAAGAAAAACCGGTAAGCACCGGCATCCTGAAAGATGGAGTCATCGAAGCCAGCAAAGACAACGCAGAAGGTATCAACGCTTGTGCGGCATGGCGTTTTGCAGATGGCACAACAACAGTCAGCCTTCGTTACGGCATTTCTTTCATTAGTGAAGAACAGGCGGAGAAGAATATGCGCAATGAGTTGAAAGACTACAACATCAAAAATCTGGCAAAAACAGGACGCCAAATCTGGAACGAAGCCTTGGGACGTATCAAAGTAGAAGGAGGAACCGAAGATGACAAGACTGTATTATACTCCTCCTTCTACCGTACTTTCGAACGCCCGATTTGTATGAGTGAAACCGGTGGTCGTTACTTCAGTGCTTTTGACGGCGAAGTACACGACGACAACGGCACACCTTTCTACAACGACGACTGGATTTGGGACACTTACCGCGCTGCACACCCGCTGCGCACGCTGATCGACCAGAAAAAAGAAGAAGACATCATTGCTTCCTTCCTGCTGATGGCGGAACAGATGAGAACAATGTGGATGCCTACCTTCCCCGAAGTGACAGGTGACTCACGCCGTATGAATTCCAATCATGCCGTTGCTACCATAGCCGACGCTCTCGCTAAAGGATTGAATATAGACGCGGCCAAAGCCTACGAAGCCTGCCGGAAAGGAATTGAAGAGAAAACGCTCGCTCCCTGGTCGGGAGCAGCAGCCGGCTGGCTGGACAATTTCTACCGGGAAAATGGATATATCCCTGCTCTTCGCCCGGATGAAAAGGAAACCGACCCGAACGTGCATCCTTTCGAGAAGCGCCAACCTGTTGCCGTTACACTGGGAACGAGCTACGACCAATGGTGCCTTTCCCGCATCGCCGAAATATTGGGCAAGAAAGACGAAGCCGCCCATTACCTGCAATGTTCTTACAACTACCGGAATCTCTTCAACAAAGAAACAGGCTTTTTCCACCCGAAAGATAAGGAAGGCAACTGGATAACACCATTCGACTACCGTTACGCAGGTGGCATGGGTGCCCGCGAATATTATGGAGAAAATAACGGCTGGGTATATCGTTGGGATGTGCCTCACAATGTAGCCGACCTGATTAACCTTATGGGAGGAAAAGAGCAGTTCATCGCCAATCTCGACCGTACCTTCAGTGAACCGCTGGGACGTAGTAAATATGAATTCTATGCACAACTACCCGACCACACAGGTAACGTAGGACAGTTTTCCATGGCAAACGAACCCTCCTTGCATGTACCTTATCTCTACAACTATGCAGGCCAGCCTTGGAAAACGCAGAAACGCATCCGTCAAATGCTGAAAACATGGTTCCGCAATGACCTCATGGGTATGCCGGGAGATGAAGACGGCGGAGGTATGACCTCATTTGTAGTCTTCTCCTCACTGGGCTTTTATCCTGTCACTCCCGGAGCACCGGTCTACAATATCGGAAGTCCACTTTTCACCCATGCAGAGATAACACTCAGCAACGGTTCCGTATTTGAAATCGAGGCTCCGAATGTTTCCGAAGAAAATAAATACATCCAATCGGCTACGCTGAACGGTCAAAAATGGGAGAAACCCTGGTTTCACCATGACGACTTGAAAAATGGAGGCAAATTAGTACTGACAATGGGCAACAAACCGAATAAAACATGGGGCAGCGGAGCAAATGCCGCTCCTCCTTCTGCAGACGATAAATAGGCTCTATCCGGTTGATATGAAGATGTCGCAAAATAGAATTTTCATTTTCTACATTCTATTTTGGGACATCTTCATGTTTCATTAAACGTATGATACGTAATAGCAAACAATTGTTTCAAAGCATTGCCTTATAAATAAACTCCGTTTTTTGGGTATATCATACAGTTTTTTGTATTTTTGCACTATAAATAAAGTACTATGAAATATCAACTACAAATCTTGCTCTCCGTCCTGCTTTGCATGGTAGGCAAAGTGGACGCATCTTCTTTGTATGATTATGGACTTTCTCTTAAATCCCATTCAGTACCGGGCATAGAGAGGACAACCTTGTACTTGGACGATAACCAACCTTTCTCTATAAAAAACGATTTTATCATTTCATTTCAAATGTATGTACGCGCCAATGAGCATGACTTTGGAACCATTCTCCATCTGCATACAAACACCAACCAATTTATTCGTTTCTCATTTGTGGCAGGTGAAGAAAGACATTTTCCGGCATTGGTACTCAATGAGGGCATCATCAACATAAACAGTCCCATCGAACGGGAAAAATGGCTGGATGTCTCGTTGCACCTGCGTTTGAAAGATAATGTAATTGAAATAGATTACGACAATAAAAAAATATCAGCGATGGCTCCCTTGCAAGGAGTGAAAAGCGTAACGGCTTTGTTCGGACAGATGAAAGAATATCTTTCGGACGTAGCTCCCATCGACCTTCGCAATGTAACCATCACACAAGATGGAAAACAGATACGTGAATGGAAACTGTGGAAGCACAATGATACCGTTTGTTATGATGAAATAGAAGGAGCTGTGGCACGTGCCATCCATCCGGTATGGCTGATAGACAATCATATTGAATGGAAACTTGTTCATCAGGCTAAAATCCCGGGAAAACTGGACGTAGCTTTCAACGCTCGCGAAGCCTTATTCTATTTAGTCAGATCCCAATCAATCGATGTATTGGACGAAAACGGAACTTTGCAGAAGGAAATTGCAATACGTGGAGGCTATCCGGCGGTAGAATTCCCCAATCATCTCTTATACGATACTTTAAGCAATAAATTAGTGTCTTATTATCCCAAGAAAGGCATCACGTCCCGTTTTTCATTTGATACTGAAAGATGGAGTAATGAGATACGTAACACGGAAGAAGCCAGCAACTACAATCATGCCAGAACATTCAATCCGGCAGACTCTTCCTTCTATTTCTTCGGTGGTTATGGTTTCTACCAATATCGCAACGATCTCTACCGGATGAAGTACAGCACTAACCAAATAGAACAAGTAGAATACGAACGTCCCCTTTACCCCCGCTATTCAGCTGCAATGGCCATAGTGGGTGATGAACTATACATCTTTGGTGGTAGAGGAAACAAGTATGGCAAGCAGGAATTGAGCAGCCATTACTATTGGGGATTATGCGCCATCAATCTGAAAAACAAGCAATCACGCATAGTCTGGCAAAAGAACCAACCCCAGGAAGAAGGTACTATCATGGCCTCTACCATGTATTTCGAACCCTCGGATAGTTCTTTCTATGCTGTTTCGACAAATAAAGGAGGTGTATTATGGAAGATTTCAATGAAAGATTCTGTCTACTCGGAAGTATCCAAACCCATCTATAATGAATCAACTTATCAGGATAGTGATTTCAGCCTCTATACTTCCCCGTCTCATGGAAAATTATTCTTGGTATTAGATAAAATACTAAGCAACCATACACATGAGCTGGCAATCTACTCCATCAATATGCCCCTCGTGAACGAGGTGGATATCCGCCAGTCAACCGCCGGAGAGAGCATCAACAACCGATGGTACCTCTATGCCATTGGAATCTTGCTATTACTCGTCTTAGCCGGTTTTGTACTTTATCGTTTCAAATACAACGGCAAAAATAAAAAGGCACCTGCCACAAAGAAAGGAACAGAGAAAACTGTTGCCACCACCGGCAAAGTCCAGAGCCAATCTGACGTACCAGAGTCTAAAACCATACCGAAAAAAGAATGGATGCAAGAGAGTGAAACAATCTTCACAGAAACAGTCAACTATTACGACCGCAGTCGTGCATCTATTTCTTTGTTGGGCTGTTTCAATGTACGCGATAAAGATGGAAACGACATCACTTCCAACTTTACTCCCCGTTTGAAGCACCTGCTCATTCTATTGATCCTCTATACGGAGAAAAATGCGCAAGGTATTCTGGCTTCCAAAACAACAGAGATATTATGGCCTGAAAAAGAAGAAACCGCCGCCCGTAATAACCGCAACGTAAACCTGCGCAAGCTACGAGTACTCTTGGAAAGCATCGGAGATATGGAAGTAATGATAGAAAACAATTTCCTGCGTATAAAATGGGGAACGGGTGTTTTCTGTGATTATCACACCCTGATTACCTGCACCAAACAATTCGAGCAGGAGAAAAGTGAAGAACTGTTGAACCGAATCCTGGAAATACTGCTATACGGACCTTTACTCCCCAACACGATTCTTGATTGGCTGGACGACTTTAAGGACGACTATTCCAGTTATTCCATCGACTTGCTGAAGAACTTGCTGGACATTGAAATCAGCCGGAACCATCAGGACATGATTATCCGCCTTGCCGACATCATGTTCCTGCACGATCCACTAAATGAAGAAGCATTGGCAGCCAAGTGTTCCGTGCTAGTCACACAGGGAAAGAAAGGTATTGCCCGAAACCTGTACGACCGCTTCTGCAAAGAGTATCATGACTCCATGGGTGAAACTTATAAAGTCCCATTTGCCGACTTATAACCCGGACGACAAGCTATTTTTTTAATTAAATTTTCTCTCCCTTTTCCCTGAACCACCGATAAAGTTATCAAGATTTAGAGAAAGGGGAGTTTCTTTTCATACATTCCACACCACAAACCTGAATAAACCGAGTAATATTCCTCTTTGCTCATAACTTTATTTTCACTTAATACAAAGGGTAAGCATCTGTTTGTGAAGGATTATAAGAAAAAAAAGACTTAATTCACATTTAATTGTTTTTTAATCCCCAATTAATCGCAAACACCACGCTTTTTTTATCGGTTCACAGTTCTTTTGCTGAAAATTAATCTTAAAAACATAACAGTATTATGAAGCAAGAAAGAACGCCTTAATCTAATTCGAATGATGAAACCTATAATAAAAACAGGTTCTCTCATCCGACTGATTCTTTAACTTAGTGATTATTCATAAATAAATTCATGAAAAGCATGAAACAACGATTTTCTCAGCACATGAGATACTATGAAAGAAGTCTCATTTTAATTTTAATGCTGTTCAGTGCTTCGGTAATGCAGGCGCAGAACCGGACAGTGAAAGGAACAGTATCCGATGCACAAGGTGAGCCTATTATCGGTGCTAATGTAGTGATAGTGGGTGGTACAAAAGGGGTGATAACCGATCTTGATGGTAAATACTCTATTCAAGTCCCGGAGAACGGCGCTGTGTTGAAATTCTCTTATATTGGTTTTAAAACAAAATCATTCAATGTAGTAAAAGGAAAGAATGTATTAAACGTGACCTTGGAAGAAGATGCTGTGATGCTGGAACAGACAGTGGTAACAGCGATGGACTTACGCCGCGATGAAAAATCTCTTTCTACCGCCTTCCAGAAAATGGATGTGGAAAGCATGACCGAAAACCGGGATGCCGGATTCGTAAACATGCTGGCAGGTAAAGTGGCAGGATTGCAGGTGATCTCCAATGGTGCCGCCGGTTCAGCCACCGTACGTATCCGTGGTGCCAACTCCATTTCCGGTAACAACCAGCCACTTTATGTAATCGACGGTGTACCTATTATTAATGATGTGACCGGTGGTGAAATCGACTATGGTAACCCGGCTAACAGTATTAACCCCGATGACATCGAAAACATCGTTGTTCTGAAAGGAGCCAACGCTTCCGCACTTTATGGTTCGGACGCAGCCAACGGCGCCATCCTGATTACCACCAAGAAAGCCGGTCAAAGAAGCGGACTGGGAGTTACCTACTCCACAAACGTTCAGTTCACCGAATTTTCCCAATATCCCATCTATCAAAATATATATGGTGGCGGACACATCAACCGTTTTGAAAACAACAAAGCCAACTCGTTCAATGGGGACGTCAAAGTGCCTTACGACCCGAACATGCCTTACGGCATCCAACGGATGGGCGGTTACGACAATTCCCGTTCATGGGGTATGCCGATGTTAGGTTTCCAAGTAGTAGGACGCAACGGAGAACTCAAATCCTACGTTCCTACCCCGGCAAACACCACCTCCATGTATCAGACTGCCTACTCCTGGACGAACAGTGTTTCTATAGAACGCGCCACCGAACATGTCTCCACCCGTATCGGCTTCACCAACCTGCGGAGCGATGACGTATTGGAAGGATTGAACAACCTTACCCGCAACGCTTTTAACGTGCGTTCCAACGTGAAACTGACAAAGTCGCTGGACGTCGACCTGAACGGTCGCTATACGCACGAGAATGTAAAGAACCGTTCTTACCGTAACAATTCCGACCGTAACCCTATCTATACACTTATGGATATGCCCCGCGACCTTTCCATACAGGAAATGTATCCCTGGAAAGACGAGAACGGAAAACCGACCGCCCTTCAATTCAAGAGTCCGGTGTGGATGCTGAACGAACTTTCCAACCAGGATAAGAAAGAATGGTTATTAGCGGACGTAACAGTCAACTACAAAATCACCAAAGACCTGAAACTGCGTCTGAAAGCCGCCCTCGACCTAAATATGAAAGAAGGATACGAATTTCGCAATATGTACACTCCGGGGGATGCCGACGGATTCTACAAGGAGTTTACCGAAAAATCACGCAACTATACTTACGAAGCCATGCTTTCTTACAACAAGACCTGGAAAGACTTCAACATATCCGCCAGTGTGGGTGCCAACTCGCAGGACTTCCTGTTCAAGAAACAAAACTCGGAAATCGGCACATTGGCCACTTCCGACTTTATCTCTCTCACTAACAACGGTGCTACCGTCAAATCCTGGCCGGAGTATAACGCGAAGAAAAAGCAGGCTGTCTACGGAACCGCCAGCATAGGTTACAAAGATTTCATCTACGTGGATGTAACCGGACGTAACGACTGGTCGTCTGCCCTGCCTTCCGACAACCGTTCTTATTTCTACTCCTCTTACGGTGTCAGCTTCGTACTGACGGAGTTAGTGAAGAGCATTCCTAAAGACTGGTTATCCTATGCCAAGATTCGTGGTTCTTACGCCAAGGTAGGTAACGATACCGGCTTCGACCAGTTGTTGAACGGATTCAGTTACAATACTTCTTATCTGGGAGACATGGCATGGTTTGAAAGCGAGAACAAGCGCAAGACCAACTCATTGAAACCGGAAAGCACTACATCTTTCGAGACAGGTTTGGACCTTCGTTTCCTGAAAGACCGTGCTTCCTTAAGTTTCACCTACTACAACAAGAACACCAAAAACCAAATTCTGACTTCCACCATCAACGGTGTAAGCGGCTATGGAGAAGCCTTGTTCAATGCCGGTGAAGTTAAGAACTGGGGATATGAAGTAACACTAGGTGTCGTTCCTTTCAGAAATAAAGACTGGGAATGGAAAGTGGACATCAACTGGGCTAAAAACAACTCGGAAGTGGTTTCGCTAGCCAACGGTATGGACTACATGACACTGACTACCGTACAAAACAGCGTGGAACTGCGCATTGTGAAAGGTGAGCCGCTAGTCAGCCTCTACTGCCGCGAGCCGTGGAAGACCAATGACGAAGGACAAGTGTTGGTGGGAGCCAACGGCCGTCCCTTGTCAGGCGAAGCTAAATTCCTTGCCAGCGTAGAACCGAAATGGACAGGCAGTATCCGTACTTCCCTCCGTTGGAAAGATTTGACATTCTCTGCCATGTTAGATATCCGTATGGGCGGGCACGTATGGTCGGAGACAGCTTTCCAGTCTTCCCGAAACGCGCAATCCATCATGTCACTGGGCGGACGTACCGAACACCTGTTCTCTGACTTGATTCTGAATGAAGGCGACCAGACCGGTTATCTCGGTATTCTCGACCCTAAATACGTCCCCAATGGCAAGAACAACATCTACATGGACGCTTCGCGCCCGAAAGGCATGAATATCCCCGGAGCCGTTTATGACAGTTCCGTACCGGGACTGGCGGGACAACCTTGCCAGGCTTGGATTAAGCCGATTGACTATTGGACCAACGACAGCGGTAAAAACGGCGAACTTTATTTGTACGACGCTTCTTACGTGAAACTGAAAGAAATTTCTTTAGGGTACAACATTCCCAAGAACTGGCTGAGAAAGATAGGTTTCATACAATCCATGAGAGTTTCCGCCGTAGGTAGGAACGTAGCTATTCTTCATCAGAAAACGCCGAAAGGAATTGACCCGGAAGCCACTTCTTCCATGGGAATCCAACAAGGTTTGGAACGAGGCTTCAACCTGCCAACTTCCAGTTACGGTTTCGATTTTAAAATAACTTTTTAACAGCGATGACGATGAAAAAGTACTTATATACACTATGCACTGCAGCCCTATTGGGACTGGCGACATCTTGCGTGGATAGTTTCGACGCAACCAACCAAAACCCCAACAAGCTATATTTGGATGAGATTGACATTCAGAAGATATTTCCGGGCACTATCTACAAATCCCTGGACGTATTATCCGAAATGAACTATAACTACTACGCCTACATGGCACGTTACGTAGTTTCCTGGACAAGCCCGCAAAGTTCGGACAACGTAGGCGACAGATTCTATAACTTCTACAAGAAAGTCCTGGGCGACGTAGCCATCATGGAACAAAAATATGACCGGGATACCAACGGCAACTACTGGGCGATACTGACCACTTGGAAAGCCTACCTCTACTCCGTACTGACCGGAACTTGGGGACCTATCCCTTTGGATTCTGCCTGCAAAGAGACTTACGGAAACGTATATTACTACAACAGCGAAGCCGAAGCATATATGCAAATACTCCGCTGGCTGGACCAGGCAGTGGAAACTTTCGACCCGAACGGAACGAAAATGCTGAAAGACCCGTTCTATCCGTCTGCCGGCGGTGACAGCGACATTGAAAAATGGCGCAAGTTTGCCAATACCCTGCGTCTGGACGTGGCTATCCGCATGATGAACATGAAGAAAAGCCCCGAAGCCATCTCCATGGCACGCGAGCAGATAGAAAAAGCGTTGAACGAAAACAACCGCAACTACCTGTTCAGTTCCAACAGCGACAACGCAGCCGGACGCTACGGAACCGACCCCAATGCCGACGTATCCTTATATTACAACCGTATCCTGAAAGAGTTCGACTTGGGTACGAAGCTGGAAACAGAGATAGGCGGCCTGACATACCCGGCAATGAACGAATACTTCTTCTGCTATATGCGTTCCTACAAAGATCCTCGTCTGAGCAAGTACGCGCAAACATCACGTATCAACGAGAGTGGTGACTACCGTGCGGTAGTAAGAGATTCCCTATGGTCCGTAGCAGAGCAGAAATATATCCAGGTGTCCTATAGAATACCGTTCCTCCCCCGCTTCGAATTGAAACAGACTCCAACCGGATGGATTGTAGGCAAGGATGAGCATAACAACAACCTTCAGAGCCTTTACTCCACAGCTTCTGTCAGCATCGAGGGGTATACATACGCCCTGATTCATCGTGACTTCATCAAGCAGGATGCTACAGTGAAACTGCTGACATGGGCGGACGTAAACTTCATGCTCTCCGAAATCCAGTTGCGCAAAGACGAATGGGGATTGAACGTGGCATTACCGCAGAGTGCCGAACAATACTACTACAACGGCATCAGTGCTTCCATGAACGAGTATGGCGTCACCAGCGGAGTATCCGAATATATCGAACGCAACGGTATCAAATGGAACACCAACGGACTAGGATGCCGCGACTACCGTGCCTTCTATAAAGCCGACATCAACGGAAAAGGCGGTTACAAGAACAATCTGGAACAGGTATGGAAGCAACGTTACATCGCCGACTACTTCAACGGATTCGCCGGATGGACACTGGAACGCAGAACACGTGTGATGCAATATCCGCCTATCTTCTACAACGGAACTCCGAACAACTACGGAACCTATGGTGCCAACCAGTTCGACCCTGTGCCCGAACGCCTGCAATATCCTACGGACGAACGTAACTGGAACATGAACTATTACCGTGAAGCCTGCCGTATGTTGCAATCCACTTCGCTCGTACCCCGTTCCGACGGCAACTATAATGACAATTTCTTCACTCCGTTGGGTATCGGCGGTCCATACAACCAGGAAGGCTTGTACGAACGTTGGAAAGGTGGTCAGTTGATGTATAACAACGAAATGGTAGCCCATTGGTATGGCGACACAATTGAAGAGTTTGTCGAAAATGTACTCGAAGACTATCCCGAATACGCTTCCCTGCAAGGAGAAGAACGTCTGGCGGCAAGTATCAAGTGGGTACGCATAGAAGATAATAAATAATATAATAAACAGATAGACAGTTATGAAACTAATGAAATACATTACCGGATGCTCCGCAGCCTTACTACTTCTTGCAGCATGCAGCAAGGAAGAAGGTCCGAGCGTCGATGACTACTTCCTGAACTACGAGATTCCGGAAATTCCCGTCACCGAAGATTATCAGGTGGGCATCTTCTACTACAAGGGGAATGACATTACCACCAGACCGAATGGTGACGCTAATTTCACCCGTTGGGAACTTCTGACGCTGACCGACAAGGAACTGAGCACCAAGAACAACTACAACAACCTGACACCGCAAGTAATGCCCGAATCACAAAAGGACGGCTATCTGCAACCGGACGCAGGAAGCCAGAGCTATCGCATGATACCAATGGTACAGCAGCATGTAGACGACTGTATCGAAGCAGGAGCGAACTTTATAATCCTGCCCGAAGTAGGTGCTGACCTGGGCAAGGGTCCCGGTACAGAAATCAATCAGGGAGATTCACTGTTCGTCACAATGATGCTGGGACGCTCCGGCAGAGGCGGCAAACGCCTGCCGATGCCACACCTCGGTCAACCGGGAGTAGACTTCGTAGACTTGAAAACAATGAAAATAGTAATTTCGGTCAACTGGAACAACATTGTCGACCTGCCTCCTACCCTTTCTTCAAGCAACTGCATCGAAACGGCAGCCGGAAAGGTATATGACGGTGTCACCTACACCCGCCAACAACTACTGAACAATTTCTTCAGCAAAATAGGCTGTTACTTCTCCGACGACCGTTACTACAAGCTTGGTGGCACGCGCCCGGTGGTTTACATCAAGAACAAGACAGGCGAAATCTACGCGCAAGAATCCAAAGCAATGTATGATGGTATCCGCAAAGCAGTGAAAGAAGCTACCGGTAACGCATCTGGTTGCACCATACATCAGCACTTTCCATCATGGTGGAAAGTGCTGATGTATGGTGCAACCAGATGCGTTACCAATACTTCTACATGGAAGGTTGCGTAGACGCCGTAGCCAGCCGCAATATGTACGACCAGTCAGAGATGAGCCGTTCCTATATGTACCCGCAGATGATAGACCAGAACTGGAAGTACAACCGTGAAACAGCATTGCCCGCTTTCGGTGACGGCAGTATGGAGTTCGTACCTTGCGTCGGTCCGGCATGGAACAAACTGGTGCAGGACGGTCGCGGTTCCATCGGTAACACTCCGATTGTGAAGAAAGACGCCGCCACCTACCGTACCATGTGCAACGTAGCCAAGATGAATGCCGGACGTAACCGGTTAATTCTTATCGACTCCTACAACAAGTACAACTTCGACTCTTTCATCGAGCCGACAGTAGAAGGATACGGCAACGGATATGGCAGGACTTACCTGGACATCACCCGGCAGCAATTCAAGAAAAACTAAGAATGTTAACTTTTTAATGATAGAAAGAATATGAAAAATAAATATTGGAAATACATTTGTCTGCTGGGCTTGGGCGCTTTCTGCTGGACGTGCTCGGACGACAATCCGAATGACGGTCCGGACGGTCCGGGTTCTGAAGGCGGACAGGGAACGGAACAGGAAATCGTACGTTCTTACAAAATAGGTACACTGGCAGGATTCGAAGGCAACTTGCGCCAGAAGATGGACAAGCCCAGCACCGACGTTTCCACCATGCACAACCGTTCATTATTCTGCCGCTACGTTGCTTCTGCTTACCCGGAAGCACAGGACGACCAACCTTATCCCGGCCCGATTACCGAAGCCGACTGGTGGGATAACTTTGTAGAGGAAATCGCTTACAGTGGTCAGGATTATGTTGCAATGAACTGTCGCGGCGAAGCCAACAAGGACATTGACCACGGACGCCCGGACAAACTCCATGACCTGATGGCAGCTATCAAGCGCAAAGGTGTGGAACACGAGTTTAAAATCGCCATCTTCGACGATACGCCTGCTTCATGGTCGGCTGCGCGCAACGCGCACAAAGGCTACGGTTATGACAACAAGCCGTTCAAGAACGGCAGCCGTGTAGAAGGTTCACACTATCCGTTACTGTTCCTCGACCCCGAAAAAGAGGATATGAAAGGTGCGGACAACGATTTCCGCAAGGAAGTGTACTACTACATCTGGGATGCCAACCTGAAACCCTCGTTCGAAAACGTACCACGCGACTACTGGTTCGAGATAGACGGACGCCCGGTTATCCTGTTCTGGAATCCTAACGGCTTCCTGCAGGACAGTTACCTTAGCGAGCTGATGAAGAAAGACCCGGCAAAATACAAAAGTACGACCGGGCTTGATGAAACAAAATCGGATGCTTACAACGGCAAGTTGAGCTATATCCTGAAGTGCATCAGCGACGATTTCAACAGTACGTTCGGCGTGCGCCCATTCCTTATCATCCAGCGCGAATGGACCGACCGCGACTTCTCATTGGTGAACTGCCCCTATCTGGACGGTATTCACAACTGGTTTGCCGTTCCCACTATGGATATGTCAGAAGAAGTGTACAACGAGAACTTAATCTACAACACCTATATCTCCGCCTACAACTTCAAGGGTTTCAGTGTAGGCAGCGGATGCCCGGGCTTCGTGCAAGGTGACCTCGCCCGTCCGAACTGGCAGTTTATCGATGCCGACCACGGTCGCTACGCAACCAAGATGATGGAATCGTTCTTAGCCAAAAAACCTGATCTCGTATTTCTGGAAGGATTTACCGACCTTGCCGAAAACGCAGCCTGGTGGCGCAGTTCGGATAAAATCTACTACGACTATCCCAACCAACGCATCAACCTGCTCCGCAAGTACAGCAACCGTCCTTTCCCGACCAGACAGAAATTGGAAGCGGAAGCCTGCGACTATTGTTTCAACGGTTCGGTTTCGGGCAATAAGATAGAAACGCTGTTGATGGAAACAGAAATGAACAATGCTCCCGAGCAGGGCGTGGTGAAATACTGCAACGACACGAAGTACAACGGTGGTTGGCACGCCAACCTCACTTCCGGCAGCTTGAACACATTGAGATGGAAAGAAATACCTTTCCGAACCGGAACATCCACTATCCGCTTCCGCTACTCCAGCAATAACGCAGCCAGCGTACGTTGCCAAATTGGCGACACAATGACCCAAAGCGTAAGTCTCCCTGCCACAGGCGGCGCATGGGAAGAAACCGAAGTAGCCGTTTACTCTCGTGACGCACGTGGATATGCCGACTTCAACCTGATAGTGACCGAAGGTGAGATCAGCCTGAACTATGCAGAGATTATCGCAGAGAAATAAAGAAATTAGAATAGTAAAATATGTACCAAACTAAAAATTTACCTATGATGAACAAAAGAGTATTAAACAGTTTTCTCTATGGAACACTGTTGTTTTCATTAGGAACAGGAGTTGTTTCCTGTAAGGATTACGACTCGGATATCGAAGGTCTGAACAACCGCATCACAACCGTTGAGTCCGACATGGACAGATTCAAAGAAAAGATTGAAGCTGCGTTGAATGCTAACCTGACCGTACAAAGCTGGTATCCCAGTGAAGACCAGTCGCAATATACCATCGTATTGAGCAATGGAGACGAGTTGTATGTACAGGCTTCCAATAAAGCCACCCCTTTCTACCAGTTCAAGGTGGAAGAAGGCACATGGAGATATACCAAAGACAAAGGTGCGGGCTGGTATAAAGTGTTGATATTCGGTACCGAACAGGAAATTCCCGGAACAGACAAAGACCAACTGTATTATGACAAGAGCAACGGTTATATCTACATCCAGAAAACGGAAGGACTGGTGCAAACCACTATCACCGCAGACAAGGATACACCGATTTTGGCAGAGAACAAAGAGAATAAAACACTTTCCGTCTATATATACGGCGAAAACTATATTCTTCCCGTACAAGGTGGCGGTTTCAGCGGTATCAGTTCCATTCTCTTCCAAAAACAATTCGTGTTCGAAGAAGATGAATTCCTGGAAGCAGCCAGCTACACCAATACGCAAGGCAAAGTGGTTACTGCCCATACAGCTACCGCCAAGTTCAAGATTCTACCTAAAGACATTGATTTGTCCGAAGCCGACTTCCAGTGCGCGGATATTCACGAATTGAAGCTGACACGTGCGGAAGCGCCCCAACTGTTAGTAAATACAACTAAGAAGTTAGACGAAAACGGCATCTTGAGCGTAGAGTTGACTCCAAGTAACATGACGGCTCCTTACTACGGTGCAGTACTGGAAATCACATTGGACAAGACGACTACAAGTTCCAACTACTTCGTGGTGAAACCGACTTCCTACAGTGCCAACAACGGCGTGTTCGCTTATCGTGAGACACGTACGGTTTATCAGAACTCGGAATCCTTGAAATTCGTCAGCACCGAAAGTCTAGACCTTACCAGGACAATAGGCTGGGGATTCGGTGAAAACGAAGAAGTGAAGTTTGTGGACGAACTGGGATTCAGTGAACTCGCAGTTGCAACCACTTATGAGTTGACAGAAAACCCGAACAATACATTCGAAGTTACTGATAAAGGTGTATTAACTGCCAAAGCTGCTAACAGGTCGGGTAAAGTCAGAATAACTTATACCGTTGCCGAAGAGGAATTCTCTAAAGAAGTATTGATTTACTCACAGGATGAAGCGACCGCTAAGAACGGTATCGAATTGAGAAGTACAACAGTATCGTTGAGTGACATTGAAAGTCTGTACAAAGGTACAAAAGCCTTCATTGTGCAGAATGCCCAAACAACAATGGAAAATCTTGGTGTCACTGCGTCCAAAGCATGGAAACTGGGTACTCAAGCCAATGGCGGCAATTGGGAAGCTATCCCGATGACTACCAACCTTGCAACGATTACACAAGACACTGAGTTAGCTAATGGTGAAGTATACCTTTACTACGATGCCGCCCAAAAGACCAGTTATCTGTTGGTAGGCCCTCAAGCTGATGGCATAGAAGGCGCTAACCTGTTCGCAATGAATGATGAAGGAACAGACAAAGCTCCTTTCACTCTCAATGAGAAAGAAGTGGGATTGTATGTAGGAAATGTAGGTACGAAGTATGTAGTGGAAGCTCCGACCGCAAAAGAGGAACTGGCTATTCAAATGTATGTAAAAGCCGGTATTGACCATCCGGATACTGACCCGAATCAGAATATACGTATATTAGGCAAGAAATTGGCAATCCCTGGTGTGTATGATGAAGAACTGGGTTACCACTTCAACGAGTTGGATTTGCGCACTACCTTGTATAATTTCAAACCTGCTGACGCTGATTTCAAAATCACATTGAATAGAGACGACCAGAATGACAAAGTAAAAGAAAAATGGGGTACTAACTTCCAATGGAATGCCGACAACTATACTTTAACATTAAGTCCGGTATGGGCTCTGTATAACTTCAACTTCAACGACAAGAAAGTGAGTGATATGACAGAAGCCAATAATGGTGTCAAACTCTCTTGGACATTCAATGCCGGTAAGGGAGAAACTACCTCTAACGGAAATGAACAGTGGTACATCAAAGACCCGGTTCGCCAGCCGGGTGAAAACACAATCTACATGGGGCTTGACAAACAGCCAAACGCAACGGGAGTCATCAGTACAGATTATGAAATCAAAGTATCTGAAATAACGGGCGACCCGGAAAAGAAGAAATTGTCAGATTTGGAAGTAGGCAAAGTGTATAAATTCGGAGACTACTTCAAGAATCACAATTTCTGGGTAAACGGTTGTTCATGGGATGTTTACGGCGGTCCTAAAAATCTTACCGGAAAGAATCTTCCTGTATTAATAAAATATGATTTTGCCACAAATAAACTTGTGATAACCGATTATGCAAAGAAATACTTTGGCAAAAGAAGGTGTGAATTAAAGTTCCAGCCACAAGGCAATGAGACTACTGCCGGTTTGGAGATTGATAGTGACGAACAGACATTCAAATTAAAGTTAGTTCCGACAACGACCAATTTTCAAATAAAGATTGATTATAATACCGACTTCTCAAATCAGAACCTGTTCTTCAGAATCGTTGAGGGGTAAATCTTAATCTCTGTACAAACCAGAGTAATGAAGATTACTCTGAATAGAGATGCTATCAAACAACCATGCCGTGAAATCGCAAGTCTGTTACAGACCTCGAATTCCGGCATGGCTCTTTTATATTTCATGTAACCTTTTACATCAAACTCACTGCAAGATATTTTTTTCAATGTATACAATAAGGATTTCCACTGCATAGAATAAGAATTTTGAGTGCAGTAAACTGCAAGAGTTTATGCAGTCAGGTAGTTGTCACCTTGCTATGTGACTATTATCACCTTGTAAAGTGATAAATGTCACCTTATAAGCTGACAATTGTCACTTTATAAAGTGACTATCTATATAAAAAAGACGAGAAACCTATAAAGATACAAAATTAATCAACGAAAAACAAGAGCAGAGACAATTAAGCACATATTAAGTGTACATTAAGCGGTACTTCATTCTAATATTTATTGTCGAACCGTACTTTTATACCAAAATCATTATTAACTTGTAATATCATGAATAGAATCAGCAAAGTATTTCTGGCTTGTGCGTGCAGCGTCTTCTGCATGAACGGACAAGCACAAAGCAATGCTACATGGACAAACGACTTCTCCAATGCCGGAGAAACACTGAAAGTGGTGGGTCGGGGAACATGCAGTATTGCCGACAATGTATTCCGTTCGAAAGGCGCTTATGCCGTATTCGGTCATCCCGAATGGAAAAACTACTCCTTTTCTTTCAAAGCCCGTGCCCCTAAAAATGCCGAACAGGTGCAGATATGGGCGAGCTTCCGCAATTACAACCGTTTCGACCGTTATGTGGTAGGTATCAAAGGCGGACTGCAAGATGATCTTTACCTGATGCGCACCGGATATATGGGTACGGACGAATTTATGGGAGTCCGCCCGTTAGGTTTCCATCCTGTGCCGGGAGAGTGGTATCGTGTAAAAGTAGAAGTTTGCGGCAACCGTATCCGCATATTCCTCAACGACGAGAAACAACCGCATATTGATCTTGTAGACAAGAATGCCGACCTGGTACCATCGGGTGAAGTTGCTCTGGGTGGAGGATGGATAGAAACTGAATTTGACGACCTCACCGTTACTCCGATGGCAGACGATGCACTGAAAAACGTGAAAGTGGCAGAATATCAAAAGAAGCCCACTCCTACGGAGAAAGAAAACAAACGCCGCCAGGAACGGGCTTCCTATACTTCCGCCAAACTGGCAGCGCTCACCGGCAGCCGCACAGACATCACGCTGGATGGCAACTGGCTCTTTATGCCGGACTATCAACTGGACAACAAGGATAAGGCTGTTTCGGTACAAACGAACGACCAGGACTGGCACATCATGTCCGTTCCTAACTTTTGGACACCTATCCGCATCTGGCTGCATGGCGAAACGATGCCCTCTCCTACCGGTGCACAACCCAAAGGTGTGTCGGACACCTACTACCAACAGGAAACCGACCGCTGTGAAAACTATACATTCGATTATCGCCGGGTGAAATATGCCTGGTACCGTCAATGGCTGGAACTGCCTGCCAATGTGGAAGGCAAGAATATGACGCTGACCTTCGATGCAGTCTCCAAAATTGCCGAAATCTATATCAACGGAACATTAGCCACTTCACATCTCGGCATGTTCGGTGAAATTCAGGTAGACGGCAGCCGTTTGCTGAAACCCGGTAAGAACCTGATTACCGTAAAAGTGATACGCAAAATGGATGGAAGCGCATCGGAATCGGCAAATGCCATCGATTTCTTCTATTCTTCCGTACGTGAAAGTGAACAGGAAGATGCCAAAGTGGAAGTGAACAAAGATGCTCTGCTGAAAGAAATTCCTCATGGTTTTTATGGTGACGAACCTGCCGGAATCTGGCAACCGGTAAAACTGACGATTACCGATCCCGTAAAAGTGGAAGATGTCTTTATCAAACCGACCTTGAATGGCGCTACCTTCGATGTAACCCTAAAGAACCACGGTAGTAAAAAGAAACAGTTCGACCTTTATACGGATATCATCGACAAAGAAACCGGTGCTGTACTCTATTCGGGGTTATCCATACGGAAACTGAATCTCAATGCAGATGAGGAGCGCATGGAAACCTATACGATCAGCGATTTGAAACCTCGCTTATGGACACCGCAGCATCCCAACCTGTACGATTTCAAATTCCGCCTGGTAGCAGATAAGAGAACAGAACTGGACTGTCTGACAGAGACTTCCGGATTCCGTACTTTTGAGGTGAAAGACGGACTTTTCTACCTGAACGGTAATAAATACTGGTTGCGCGGCGGAAACCACATTCCTTTCGCACTGGCACCTAATGATGAAAATCTGGCCAATACTTTCATGCAACTGATGAAAGCCGGAAACATCGACGTAACCCGTACACACACCACTCCGTGGAACAAACGCTGGATGACAGCTGCCGACCGTAACGGTATCGGTGTTTCATTCGAAGGCACATGGTCATGGTTGATGATTCATTCCACTCCAATTCCAGACCAGCGTCTGATTGAAATATGGCGTAACGAGTTTTTAGGATTGCTGAAAAAATATCGCAACCACCCTTCACTGCTCTTCTGGACAGTGAACAATGAAATGAAGTTCTATGACAATGACAGCAATCTGGAACGTGCCAAAGAGAAATACCGTATTATTTCGGATGTAGTGAAAGAGATGCGTCGCATCGACCCTACCCGTCCTATCTGCTTCGACTCCAACTATCAGGCCAAAGGCAAGGATAAGAAATTCGGCGCTGACTTTATGAGCAGCATCGACGATGGCGACATTGACGATATGCACGGTTATTACAATTGGTATGACTACTCGGTTTTCCGTTTCTTCAATGGAGAATTCCAAAAACAGTTCAAAGTAGCCGACCGTCCGCTTATCAGTCAGGAGATGTCTACGGGTTATCCCAATAACGAAACGGGACATCCTACCCGCTCCTATCAGCTCATCCACCAAAATCCTTATACACTGATCGGTTATGAGTCTTATGACTGGGCAGACCCGGCTTCATTCCTGAAAGTACAAGCATTCATCACGGGTGAACTGGCCGAAACGCTTCGTCGCTCCAACGACCAGGCTTCAGGTATTATGCACTTTGCATTGATGACATGGTTCCGTCAGACATACGATTATCAGAACATTGAACCGTACCCCACCTACTATGCTTTGAAACGGGCTTTACAACCTGTATTGGTTAGTGCAGAATTATGGGGACGCAACTTGTACGCAGGTGAGAAACTGCCTACACGCATCTATGTGGTCAATGACCGTGAAGACGGTACGGATCTGCAACCGTCCCTGCTTCGTTGGGAAATACAAGATGAAAGCGGAAAGTGCCTGGCAAGCGGCAGTGAAAAGATTCCGGCTGTGAAACATTATGCGCGATACTATGCCGAACCTGATATTCAGTTGCCGGCCAATCTGCCTGCCGACAAGACAAAAGCCAAACTGGTATTAAAACTCACAGAGAACGGTTTGCCTATTTCTGCCAATGAATATGAGTTGTTGCTCACTAATAAAGAGTGGAATGTAGGTCAGGTAGATCCAAACAAAAAGATCGTATTGCTGGATAAAGATAACACGAAAACGGTATTTGACTTCCTGAACATCAATTATCAACCGATTTCTTCCATAAAAGAATTGCTCAACAGCAAACTGAAAGCCGACCTTTGTGTTATCTCCGGTCTGACAGCCTGCACTAACGAAGAAAAGGAGCTGATCCGTGCTTATCAGTCAAAAGGTGGAAAGCTGCTCTTCCTCAACAGTAAGGAAGCCGTCAAAGCAATATATCCTGAATATATCACGGGCTGGATTATCCCGACAGAAGGCGATATCGTAATTATGGAACGTAATGATGCTCCGGTGTTCAATGACATCGATGTATTGGAATTACGCTATTTCAACAACAATAAACGGGAAATTCCGCAAGCATGTACCGCTACTCTGAAAGTCCATCGCCACAAGAACGTGACGGAACTGGCAGGACAGATGAAAATTCACGCTTACATTGATGGTGGAAAGCCGGAAGACCGCATCGAACGAATAGAATCTATGCGTGGACTGACGATGTTACAAATAGCTGACGGAAAGGGAGAAGCAATGATCTCTACCATGTGTACGGAAAAGGCAACGACAGATCCGGTAGCTGGTAAGTTAGTAGTGAATATGATTAATTGCCTGACTACCAACAAATAGGAATAAGGTAGAAAGCAGAAATAAAAGAGAGGACAAATGTCCGAAAGGTTTTGAATGAATAAACTCCCCCTCACTTCATTGTGAGGGGGAGTTTTCGTTGTAAAACGAATATCGTATTGTGTAACATTCATCTGATCGTATATCTCTTACCTTTAACAGTATCAAAAGCAATCCGGTCGTCAGCGAGTACTCTTACCTTAGCACCGGAAACTTTCAGACTCTTTGCATCCGGATATTTAAGCATACACTCTGCACCTGCATTAGAAAGTATTTCAATCGAAGTGATTTGCCCTTCTTTCCAGGTTACATCCACTTCAAAGTTTCCTCTGGCTTTCATCCCTTTGAACGCACCGTCTTTCCATGCATCGGGCAAAGCGGGAAGCAACTCGATATATCCCCCCTGACTCTGCATCAACATTTCCGCAATTCCGGCTGTACAACCAAAGTTTCCATCAATCTGAAAAGGCGGATGCGCGTCAAAAAGGTTGGTATATACACCACCGAAACGGCCTTGGGGAACAGTCAGTTTCATTGCACTCCGCAATAATGCATGAGAGCGGTTACCATCATGCAAACGGGCCCAGAAATTTAGTTTCCACGCTTTACTCCAGCCTGTGCCCTCGTCTCCACGGGTATTCAGTGTCACTTTCATGGCATTTGCATATTTATCATCTTCTTCGCTCCTTCCGATCACAATCTGCGAGCCCGGATGCAGCCAGAAGAGATGGTTCGTATGTCTGTGCCCACCGTCTCCGGTAACATCTTTCGTCACTTCGTCCTTCCACTCCATCAATTGTCCGCCCAATCCTATTTTCGGACCGGAAAGTTTGTTCATTGCAGTCTTTATTTCTGCAATCTCCGGTTCTTTGTCCTTACCTAACACCTTGCTGGCTTTTATCATCATATCGAACATCTCTGCTATCATGGCTTGTGAGGTGGAGCAACCTAATGAAAACTCACCATGCTCGGGAGAATGTGAGGGGTTTGCCACCAAAGTACCGTCCCGCTCGTCCGTCCAAAGGTTATCCACCCAGAAAAGAGCCGCTTGGAGCATGACATCATAATACGCTTCTAAAAAGTCCTTGTCAAGATTAAACTGGTAATATTCCCAAATATCCTGGCACATCCAAATAGCTCCTGCCGGAAAATGATGGGGAGTGTCTTTCTTGGCCGGAGCCGTATTACCCCAAATATTATTTTCATGATGCGTCACCCATCCACGTACATTTCCGCCATCGGGTTTGCAATAATATTGTTGCGCCGTATATTTTCCGCGTGGTACGAGGCTCTTTACATATTCTACCATAGGCAGGTGGCAACGGGATAGATTAGTAGGCTGCGTAGGCCAATAATTCATCTGCACATTGATATTGGTGTGATAGTCGGAATTCCAGGGATTGGAAAGTCTTTCTCCCCATACACCTTGCAAATTGGCAGGCAGAGAACCTTCTCTCGAAGAAGAAATCAATAGATAACGACCAAATTGGAAATACAACATTTCCAGATATTGATTCTCGGATTCCGAGTTGGCATGAGCATCCATACCCTTCAACAGGCTGTCTGTAGTTGCAACGGGCATTTCCGGCAGATTGCCCAAATTCAGTTTCATTCTGTCATACAACGAATGGTAATCTTTCTCATGGGTAGCCAATAAAGCAGTATATTTTTTATTGGCCGCCTTTTTCAGCGTAGCCTTCACTTTATCCAGCGGTTCTTCTCCAGAGAAATAATGATAAGAATCGTCCATGCATTGCACATAGTTCGTTGCAGCCGACATCAATACGATGATTTCTTTGGCCTCTTCTATCTTCAATTTCTTCCCGTCTACTACCGTAATCTTTCCGCCTGTATGTTTCACTAATAGTTGCTGCGCGTATTTCAATCCATTCTTCCAATGATCTCCTACGCGCTTGTCACCACTCGTCGGAGTAGGATATCCTGTCAGGGTAATCGTATTGTCCGAAGCCCGGATGACCTTGTCGGTATGCAATGACTCCAAAGATATCATACGCGAAATCTTTCCCTTCTTCGAATCCGATGTCAGACGCATCACCATGATATTGTCCGGATAACTCATAAAATACTCCCGTTTGAAGGTTATTCCTCCCTCTTTATAAGTTACCCGATGAATGGCATTGTCGATATCCAGCGTCCGAGTATAGTCAGAATAGGCAGGTTCGGAGGTAGCCGAATTTACAACCTCTACAATGATATTGCTCAATGTTTGAAAAGAGCCGAAATGCTCTTTAGTTCCCGCCAGTTTATCTATGAGGTTTCGTAGTTCCGTACCGTTACCGTCCCCCTCATAATTATGGGTAATCAATTTTCCGTCTGCGTCAATATAAGCGGAATGATTTACAGTAAAATCATTCATCTTCTGCTGTAACAGCACACGGGTTTTATGAAGATAACTTTTATTCGTTTCCGGGGTTCCCAAATGCCCTCCGTTATAAGACGGATCTTCGCCAGGACCTCCTGACCACAAAGTATGTTCATTTGTCTGAATAACATCTACTTCCACACCTCCGAAGATCATAGCGCCCATATAACCGTTACCAATAGGCAATGCTTCGCTTTCCCACACTTTTGCGGGTTTGTTGTAAGTAGCTTTCAGGGACGGCTGTTGGAAACGGGCGGCCATTGTTGTTTCCGCCATCAGACAGCATAAGAATAGTGCGTTTATGCACCGCAAATACTTGTTTTTCATACTACAATAAATTAAAAGTCGGGCTGTGTAAAAGGTACAGTTAATACATCGATTACCCTTTACACAGCCTCAACAACTATGATACAATCTATAAATTAATGACAGTTTGCAGACGAATATCTTTAGAGGAAGCACCGACCATAATATCGAACGCACCTTGGGGAACGATGAATCGTCCCAATCCTGCATCCCAATAACGAAGTTGCTCTTTATCGAGTTCGATTTCTACCACACGGCTCTCTCCTGATTTTAAAGGAATACGCCGGAAACCTTTCAACTCTTTAATCGGAACGACACCTCCGGTTTCCGGAATCCGCACATAAACCTGTGCCACTTCATCCCCTTTCCTCTTGCCGGTATTCTTCAAGCGGAAAGAAACGCTGACGGTATTTGCACCGTCTTTTACTTTCAAATCGCTGTATTTGAAAGAAGAATAACTAAGTCCGTAACCAAAAGGATAAAGAACGTCCCCTTTAAAATATTTGTAAGTACGCCCTTTGGTTATATCGTAATCATCGAAAGCAGGCAATTCATCCAGAGATTTATAATAAGTGAGCGGCAAACGCCCGGCTGGATTGTAGTCACCAAATAATACGTCGGCAACGGCTGTTCCTCCCTGTTCACCCGGATACCATGCATTTACGATGGCAGGAATATGTTCGTCCATCCAGTTGACAGCCAGTGAGCTTCCTGCTACCAATACAACGATTATATTCGGATTTACTTTATAGATTTCCTGTAAGAACTCTCTTTGGTCTGCCGGAAGCTGAATATCGTACCGGTCCTGTCCTTCACGTTCTATTGACTTATTGATTCCCATCACAGCAACGACCGTTTCACATTCGCGGACTGCTTTTCCGGCCTCCCCATACAAATCGAGACGGGTAGCTTTTCCTACCTGCGGAACTTTCCATTGTAATTTTGCGATAGCATAATCCCGGTTGTCATAGTACTCCGCTTTTAACTGATAATCTTTCCCCGCTTCAAGATAGATGGAAGCAGAGTCGGTAGATACCGCATGAGCCGACCAGGCATTAATCAACAACTGGTTGTCAATACTCAAACGACAACCATCGTCGGAAGTAAAACTAAAAGTATAACGACCGGAGATAGTCGGTCTCAACTTTCCCGTCCAACGAACGGAAAGCGGAGATTTAGGAAGAAAAGGATCGGGCGCCTGATTGGCAGGCTCAAAATTAATCCAACCTTCTTTACGTACTTTAGGCGTACCCTCCAATGCAGTGTTTTCAAAATATTCCGCTTTCAATCCTTCCGGAAAGTTTTCTCCTTGAATCAGTTCCAAGCCGTCGGCAGCAGATTTCCAGGGTGCATACACTACTTTCACTCGATCGCCTGCCCTGTCTTTTATACCTTGCAAAATGGAAACCGGATCTACTACCGGCGCACCGCTATAATCGCCAAACTCACATTTACCGGCATTGATACCTACCACGGCTATTGATTTCACCTTATTAACATTCAATGGAAGCATATTATTCTTATTCTTCAATAAAACAATGCACTCCCGGGCTGCATCCAAAGCAATCTGTTGATGCTCTTTCGAGCCGATCACCGACGGAGAGATTCTGGTATACGGATTTCGTTCGGTTCCATCAAAAAGTCCCAGTTTCATACGTGCTGTCAACACATGGCAGGCAGCCGAATCGATATCAGCATCCGATACCATGTATTGTTTGTAAGCATTCAACAGATATTCGTCATAGACATCATCTCCACATTCCAAATCCAATCCAGCCTGAATGGATAGAGTGGCAGCCGCCTCTTTCGTCTTTACATACTTATGGGCGTTTACCAATAAAGAAGGTCCCCCACAATCGGAAACGACATATCCCTGAAATCCCCAGTCCTGACGTAACACCTTTTTCAGCAGCCAGGCATTCAGTGTACAAGGCACATCGTTCAACGCGTTGTAAGCAGTCATGATAGAAGCAGCCTTTCCTTCCTTCACACACATTTCGAAAGCCGGGAAATAATATTCGCGCAGTTGCTTTTCCGAGATTTGCGGATTACAGACAAAACGGTTATGTTCTTCGTTATTGGCGGCAAAATGCTTGGGAGTGGAAACAATCTTCAAATAACGCGGATCATCTCCTTGCAAACCTTTCACAAAAGCCGTTCCCATCACTCCGCTTAGAAAAGGATCTTCCCCATACGTTTCCGGGGTACGTCCCCAACGGGGATCACGTGCCATATTCACCGTAGGCGACCAAAAGGTCAGTACATCACTAAACTGCTCTTTTTGCTCTCTCCCCTGATCGAGTTCATTCCAACGGGCACGCGCCTCATCCGAAATCACAGTAGCCACCCGTTTTTGTAACTCCGGGTTCCAGGTAGCTGCCAGTCCGATAGCTTGCGGAAATACAGTGAAACGTCCCGGACGGACTACTCCATGCAATGCCTCATTGCCATGATAGTATTTATCAATACCCAAACGGGGAATACCGGGAGAAGTAGCACGCAGCAAACTAATCTTTTCCTCCACTGTCAGGCGGGAAAGTAAATCTGCCACCCGTTCGTGCACAGGAGCGTTTTCATTCTTATACAACTCTTGCGCATGTATCAATGAGCAAGACATCACAGATAAAGTTCCTGCCAACAAAATCTTTTTATACCTGTTCATTATCACCATTTTTCTATCATATTTTCTTTTATAATTGTTCGTAGCACTTGCTCCGGAATCACTTTCACACTTTCTAATCTACAGGGCCGTCCATCAACAAATCATGTTTCTTGTTCTTTGCATCATGAGAATTGAAGTCGGCTCCGTATGTTGCAATTCCCATTACACGCAACATGGAATTCCAGAAGACTATCCCCGAACCTTTTTTCCACGAAGAAGAAACAGCGACGCATTGTAAATCCCAAAGTCCGTTCAGACAAACTTCATCCCGATAAGGCTTTTCCTGGGGAGTGACCAACCCTTCTGCCGGAGAAAAATCACGGGAGAACACCACTTTCTGTGTCTGCGCAAGCATTGTTTCCGAAAAGACTCCGATCCAAATACAGACGCAGCATTTGAATACTTGCAAAGTCATTATCCCACTGTTCCTTTTATCTTGCATGTTTATCGACCTTTCATTTCACTAATTACCATTCTCATTAAATGCCGTTATCGAGAAATAATATTCCGAGTCTCTGTTAAAGTAACGGGCTTCATATTGATTGTCAAATACCGTCACTGCGTGCGTTAACTTATCTTTCTGTGTTCCCCACCGTAACACGTATCCGGTAGCCTCTTTTTGTGCATCCCAAGTGAAACGAAACATTCGTTTATCCTCCGAATCCCGGATTGCCCGGAAGCCTGTCACCTTAGAAGGAGCAGCACCTTCTCCTTTACCAAATACACGGAAACCGGATAAAGAGAAGCACCCATCCATCTCTTTAGCGTTACAAATTCTCAAATAACGGACCTTCATGGGTTTATCCAACGTAAACAGGCGATGAGGCTCATCTTTTCCATTCTCTCTTTCATCAAACAAATTCATCCATTTTTTCCCATCTGCCGAACCTTCAATAAAAAATTGATAAACAACGGGAGGGTGTGGTGCGAAAACCTTGAAGTGATGGTCGGCAAAATTCACGTGTATACTATTTACCAACATTGGAGTCTCCAAATCAACCTGCAACCATTCGCCCTTTTTTCCGGTTTGAGCTGCCCACCATGTTTCAATCTGTTCATCATTTGCATTGCCCGGTTCATAGCCGGCAAGAGACGAAGAAGCCTGTACCGGTTTCCGGTATGAAAGCAGATTCCATCCCATACTCAAATCCGTTTTATCAAAATCAACTTTCCGGTTAGGAATATAGAAAGGATAATCCGACCAGACTGTGTGAGCATATATACCGTTACGACTGGATACAGCAACCGGGAAAAGTCCCAACCGCCGTTCAAACATATGACGAACGGAAATGATCATGGAAGCTACGTGCCAGTAGTTTCCATACTTATCCTGAAAAGTATGTCCGTGTCCTGCCCCACCGATAAAGCCTCCCGGTTTAAATGAGAACGGATTGTCTTCCACATATTCAAAAGGACCCAAAGGAGTATCTCCTACATAGATTCCATCGCCATAAATACGATATTGAGTACCCGGAGCCGCATATTGCAAATAGTAACGTCCTTCATATTTCAGCATACAAGGTCCTTCGTTCCATCCTTGACGCGGTTCTTCATTATTCTTTCCGGGAACTTCCCAGCCATACTTGTCTCCATGATGCGCGATCAGTGCTTTGGCTTCACCCAACGCGCGAAAACCGTCTTTCGGATCTACTTCCACCCCCATAATCGGGTCCTTATCCGAACATCCCCAATACATATACACCTTACCGTCCTCATCACTATAAAAAGCCGGGTCGTGAAGCCGGTAGGTCAGTTTGGTGTCCACAGCCTCCCAAGTATCTTTTTCCGGATGGGCATTTTTGAAAATCTGTGTTTTCCCGCTGGAAGTCGTAAAATAGAGCGTATCTCCTATCGGAAGAATGGTAGGAGCATAATCTTCCAATGTGGGGATAGTCGTACAAGGAATATATTCCCAGTCGGCCAGATCTTCAGAGCGCCAATATCCACCGGACTTGGACGCAAATAAATAATAATAGCCTTTAAAATACTCCAATACCGGATCGGCAGCTTCCCGACGCGATTCGTCTTTCGGTTGAAACCGATAGTTCAGATTCATCGGATTAGTTACTATCCGATGTTGGGCGATTCGCTTTCCTGATGAACAGGAAGTGATACATCCTGCCAATATGGTTGCAATTAATAGATGAGTAGATTTCTTCATGGTGTTTTTCTTTTTATTTATTCCGGTATTTGTGTCATTCCCAGTGATCTGTACGGAAAGGCGATGCCGGCAACCCTTCCTCATTATACAGATTACAACGCGGGCTATTGGAAAATCCGTAGCGCACAGCTACGGGTTCGGCAACTTCATGACTCGATACAATGACCTTATTACCTTCTATGACGGCATCCGCCCAAACAAATTTACGGTCGGCCCCGGCAATGCCAAATCCCGTGAGCTTTGTCGGCTTTGGACGAACCTGTTCTCCTTCAGGAATATAGGGAGAAGTCCCTATCATCAACTTCTTACCCTGATTGGTAAACTCCAAGATAATTTTATTGCCCTTCACTGACATTTTCTTATAAAGAGGTCCCATACCAACAATTTTCTCTCCATATGCCAATTTACGGGCAGCAAGGGCTAACCTATGTCCTACATCGTATTTATCAACCGGATGCAAATCGAACGGGTCGCCAACATCAATCGTTACCGCCATCGCAGTATTAGGCAGGTTCAGTGCTTTCAACTGACCTTCGCGTACCCAACGCCAACCGTTCCCCTCAACAGAAGGTTCCTGATCTACAGGCTCGAAATTAGGAAGCTGTACATATACAAAAGGAAAATCTCCTATTCCCCATTTCTCCCTCCAATCTGTAATCATCCGGGAAAAAAGTGTCGCATATTCTTTTGCCGAGCCACCGGAATTAAATTCACCCTGATACCAGATTACTCCTTTGATACTTAACGGAATTAAAGGAGAAATCATGGCGTTAAACAGATTAGCCGGACCGTTATTTCCACCATCCGGTTTGCGTGGATTGGGTGGATGAGGTACTCTGGGTTCCGGTTTGGCGGGCGCCGGTTTCCCATCGGCTTGTGCAGCCCGTACGGCTACCGCCCATTCTTTCTGTGCCTGATTCCACTCTTTACCTATTGTTTGATCCCATTCTCTGACTGCTGTATCAAACTCTTTCTGCTTTTGCGGATAAGTAGCCAGTATTTCCGGATTATCTTTCACATTTTTCTCGTAAGCAGCTACATAATGAGCCAATGCAGGCTCCTGCTTTAGCCCGGAAAGGCTTGTCCAAGCTTCTGCACGTGTACCACCCCAGGCGGACTGTATCACTCCTAACGGACGTCCGTTTGCAGCACGCATATCACGTGCAAAGTAATAGGCAGTGGCAGAGAAACCCTGCCCATTTATTTTTGCCAGCATCTCCGGAGTACAAAGCACCCATCTGGCAGCCCGTTCGGGACTGGCGGTTCCTTGAGGAATTTCAATCTCCGACAATGGCTGTAATGACGTATTTTTAGGAACAAAGAATAAACGTAACAATGAATCTTCCGAATGAGCTATATCATCAGCATATTCTTTTCTGACCTTGATCCCCCACTCCATATTTGATTGTCCGGAAGCAACCCATACATCACCTACCAGCACATCCGAATAAACCAGTTTGTTTTTTCCGGTAATAGTCAGCGTCTCTCCTTTTTTCTTCGTTTTTACCGGCTTCAGTTTTACCTGCCATGTCCCATCGGCATTGGCAGTGGTTCTCACTTTTTGTCCGGCAAAGAGTACTTCAATGTTTTCTCCGGCATCAGCCCATCCCCAAATCGTAATCCGGGTATCTTGCTGCAAAACCATGTGGTTGCCGAAAATCAAAGGCATCCTTACATCTGCTTTCACTTCCGGCAATCCCAAGATAGCGGACAGTGACAGCAACCACGAAACCAAAAGTAATTGTTTCATTTTATCAGGAATTAGATGAAGGTGATGGCTCTACAGAGCCACCATCTTATATTTAGTAGTAAAAGCAACAGGTTGCTTGTTGTCTTTATCCAGTTTGAACGGAATCAGTTTTTCTTCTCCGGCTCCCAGTTCATAATGAATGGCATCCCCTGCTTTTTTGCCGTCAACAAACATTTCCACTTTGCCAATATCCATCAGCGTGCCATTATTCTTCACGCTGACCCATACAGTCTTTTGATTCTTCGTCAGATTCTCTTCTACTTTGGATACAGAAAGGATAAAGTCGGCACCGAATTCGTGCGTATAGTTAAGCATACCAGTCACCCCTTTTTTCTTATCGCTGTAACCCACACTATGTTTAATCTCATTCTTGGCCACATAGTCAGGACTCATACCACCGACACATATTTTGAATTCTCCTTTTTCCACTACCCTGTCCATGTGGTCATTGAGCAATGAAATGTCGTATGGCGTCAGTTCAAAAGAGACGGTTTTCGATTCTCCCGGTTGCAAATAAATACGATCGAAATCCTTTAACTCCATAACACGGGTTTTGACGCTGGCATACATATCCGTCACATACAATTGTGCTACTTCATCACCGGCACGGCTTCCTATATTCTTCACTGTAGCCTGAACCGTCACATTTCCATTGGGTTTTTCCTGTATCTTCAAATCCGAATATTCAAAAGAGGTATAGCTAAGACCGAATCCGAAACGGTAAAGAGGATAATATTCCATATCTACATATTCGTAACGACGCCCCGATGTTTTGAAATTATAATATAAAGGAAGTTGTCCTACGTGACGCGGGAAAGTCATCGGCAAGCGACCACCGGGATTATAATCACCAAACAGTACATCTGCCATTGCCGGACCGCCTTCCTGTCCCGGTAACCAGTTTACGAGAATAGCTTTACACATTTCCGATGCTTTCAGAATATCATAAGGACGTCCTGCCTGAAGAATCAGAATCACCGGTTTACCTGTCGCACAAACCGCTTCCAGCAATTCCTGTTGTTTACCCGGCAGAATCAGAGTGGCCCAGTCATTATTCTCACCGCATGTCTTGCGAACATCATTGGTGGCTTCGCTGGTAGAACAATCCCCCAATACCATTACTACAACATCGGATTGAGAAGCGGCTTTTACTGCTTTGGGAATATTCGTTTCATCCGGATTTGTAAAGTCACAACCCTGCTCATAAAGAACTTTCGTTTGCTTACCAACAGCCTCTTTAATGCCCGTCAATACGGACTTCAACTGTCCGGGTAGTAATTTCGGAGTGTAATCACCCGGTTGGAGATCGTCTGCTCCGGGCCCCAGTACAGCTATTGTACGCAGGTTCTTGGTCAAAGGCAGAAGGTTCTCTTTATTCTCCAACATTACGATAGATTCACGGGCTGCCTGACGTGCCATCTCTTTATGGCTGTCAGAGTTCCATCCCGGATAAATCTTCTTCCAGTCCAACGGTTTGCAGGGATTCTTTTCAAAGAGTTCATTACGGAACATGGTAGAAAGCATGGTACGACATACGTTGTCCAGATTTTCCATGTCGATGCGTCCGTCTTTGGCGGCCTGAATCACTTCTTTATTGTTATAAGTATCACCGCAATTAGTGGCAATACCGGCAGCCAATGCCTGGTTAGCAGCTTCAATCTTATCTTGTGCCGTATAATGTTTACGGGCAGTCAGATTACCGATAGCACCACAGTCACTGACAATAAATCCGTTGAATCCCCATTCCTGCCGTAAAATCTGTTGCAGCAGTTCCGTACTCTTGGCAACCGGAATACCCATATAATCGGAGTAAGCCATCATCAAAGACTGACAGTCATAGTTTCGGATAGCATGACGGAACGGAACCAGGTGAACTTCACGCATTTCACGTTCAGACAAACCGATGTCATGCGAGTCACGCCCACCCAATGGAGCACCATGTCCGCCAAAATGCTTGGGAGTAGTAAATAATCCTCTGGACTGATATCCTTTGATCCATGCACCACCTATTTGTGATACCAATACCGGATCTTCTCCAAAAGTCTCTTCACAACGTCCCCAACGTGCATCCTGCGCAACGTCCAGCACCGGTGACCATGCCTGCTTTGTATTGGCGGCTACCGTTTCGTCTCCGATTACCATCGCCACTTCTTCCGTCAGCTTCCGGTTCCAAGTGGCTCCCATTGCTAAAGCCTGCGGGAAAATAGTCGCTCCGCTTCCATACGAGAAACCATGTACGGCTTCCACTTTTGTGATAGGCGGTACATATAAATGAGGAATACCGGGAATACCCCATCCTTCACGAATCAATTCCATTTTATCTTCAGGTGTCATCACTGCCAGCAGACTTTCCACCCGTTCTTCTACCGGAAGCGATGCATCCATATAACGACGGTCAGTCACTTTCCCTTTACTATCTGTCAGTACTTTCTCTGCTACCAATACTGAAATCTCCTTTAGAGAGAAAGGTTTATCCAACTTTCCCGGCTTGAAATTCAACTTGACATGAGCGCCATATTTAGGAGTGAATTTCACTTTCATCTGTTTGTCATTGCCTTCTATCCGGTAGTTTACGGGAGTTCCCAGATTCATCGGATCGTAAGTGACAAAGATATCCAATACCTCTTTCAGTTCGTTTCTGTTGACTCCCTGCATCTGAAGATCCAGTTCGCAAACATCACCCGGTTGCTGGATGGTAAACATCAGCCATTGCTCGGTCTTTAGTGCCTGCGAAGGTAATGTCCACATCGTCTTTACATTTTTATCAAAAGCTAAAGCAGCATTGTCCGCATTGGCAGAAGCCGATACCGACAGTATATCACTTTGTTGCTGCGCCATTACCATTGAACATGACAATAATCCTATTGCCAACATCCATTTCATTTTGTTTTTCATGTTATATTCGTTTTTCTTTAGTCAATCACTCATTTTGTTTGCCTTACCAGCTTGATTGTACCATCAGGATTGTAATACAGTTTATCTACACAGATAGAACGAAGCCAGTCGTGCCCGGACAACGCACTGTTATGATAAAAGGCATACCATTGTCCTTTGAACTTGACAATAGATCCATGATTGGTATAGCTGTCAGTCGGTTCCATATAAATACCTTTCGATTCCCAAGGTCCCAACGGAGAGTCACTGATCGCATAGCGCATCCGGTTGTCCCCCTTCACTCCATCGTTCCAGTTTTCATCATGATTGTCGGAATAAGAGAGATAATACTTTCCATTATATTTGTGAATCCAGGCTGCCTCATGGAAATCTTCCAGTCCTTTCATGAGTTGCATCGGGCCATCCAACTCCATCATATTATCTTTCAACTTACCTCCTTTACAGGTGCCGCCACCGCCATTATAGATATACGCCTGCCCGTCGTCATCTACAAAGACACAAGGGTCAATCATCGGATCCATCCCTTCAACATATCCCTGCACTTTGAATCCTTCCGCCGGTTTATTGCTGGTAGCCACTCCGATCTTCCAACTGTCGTTCCAGTCTGTTTCACTGGGATGAGGAAAATAAAAATAGTAAGTGCCGTTTTTATAAGCACAATCCGGAGCCCACATAAATCCTCCTTCTTTGCGTCCCCATGGCACCTGATCGGAGCTTAATATCTCTCCATGATCCGTCCATGTCACCATATCATCGGTTGAAAACACATGATAACGATCCATCAAATCACAACCTCGCGGAGGTGCTATATCATGGGAAGCATATATGTACAGACGTCCGTCTTCCCAAACATGAGCCGAAGGGTCTGCTGTGTACATATGCCGGATGAAAGGATTCGGAGTTGCCGGATTCAGGCTGGTATTAAAAGCTATCGCCTTTTCTTTGCGCAGAACCTTAGCGGCTTCACCAACCAGTTTCAGATAATGGTCACTTTCTACTCCCTCCTCGATAGGAACGAATGTACTTTTTCCTGTCGGAACTTCCTTTGCACATTTAAAGATAGCCGTCCCCTCATCAATTTCGTCAAACATAGCTACATAAATCATTTCGGCACCCGCCCGGATAGCTCCCATCATCTGTTTCCAAAGAAAAGATCCTTTATTGCGGGGGATAAATGAATTATGATCTTTACCTTTCATATTCCCCCAGGAGAAACCCGGAAAAACCAACGGTACATAATCAACCTGATTCTTTTTCGCCCACTGGATATCTTCTTCCACCAACTTCTGATATTTCGGATAAGTGGTTTCATTGTAACGTCCCACGAACCAAGGCATCACAATATCGCATTTTCTGATAAGCTCATGCAACCTGGGATCTGATTCCGTATCCCCTTTCAGCTCCCGCCATTGAGTAGGTACTCCAAGCATCACACTAAATCCCTGTGATTTTAAGCCGTCGATAATATGTGCAGCTTCTTTCAATCCATAACGGCGATTATCATTAAATCCCACACCCCATACTGTTACCAGCGGTTTGCCATTGTGATACAGATAAGAAGGGTTTTTCGCATGATTTTTTAAAGAATGGCGTTGCGCAATTTCCGCAATGTCTTTGAGCAACAGTTTTTCTTCTCCAGGCTGCATCCCGCTCAAGTCATACATCACACAAATAGCCCGTTCATATTTATTAGCAGCTTTCATTGCCGAGTTCAATACTTTATTAAAATGCTTCAATCCGCTTTCATTCCGGATTTCTGCGATAAAACGCTGCATGAACACTCCATCCAGTCCATACTCTTTCATCCATCTGAAATGAACATTGACAGTCGACTCGTCATAAGAAGAAAAGACGGATGCAGGCTTACCATCCGCAAAAGTAAAATCCGTTTTATAGAGCTTCTTATACTCCGATACCTCCGGCCAAAGATCTACGGAACACGATCCCGGACGAAATCCTTCACGACCATTGTAATGATGCCATCCACGGCCGGAACCGTCACCAGGGGTGTTGAACCACCCCTGATAACCAGCCATAACCAATCCTTTGTAAGAATTGTACTGTTTCCTGCCGCCGGACTGTGCCATTATCCCTATTGAAAACAATAAATAGACCAATAACCAATTCAACCTTTTTACCATGTTATTTCTTTGTTTTTCATGTTATACCATTAAGTCCTTAAAACTATTTTCAGCAAAGTAAAGAGGCATCCCTTAATAAATTCCACAAAAGTGAATTAATAATGACTTAAAATCGAATTAATCGAGGAAAAAAAAGATAAAGTAGTAGAAATAGATACCTAATTAGGAAAATATTATGGAAATAAAGACCTGTAACCTCTTTGTTTTCCTGAATTTATTTTTCTACTTTTGAAGCAAATCTTTATTCTTCTACTTATGCCAGCAAATAGAAATGCCTTAATCCGTTATAAAACAATTGATAACTGTCTGCGTAATCCTTATCGACGCTGGACGTTGGAAAATTTGGTAGATGCTTGCTCGGATGCTCTTTATGAATACGAAGGCATTGATAAAGGGATAAGCAAACGTACGGTACAAATGGATATACAGATGATGCGTAGCGAGAAGCTGGGTTATAACGCTCCGATTGTGGTGTACGAAAATAAATACTATAAATACGAAGATCCGGAATACAGCATTACACAAACCCCGCTGAATGAACAAGACCTGAAAACGATGTCGGAAGCAGTGGAAGTGTTACGGCAATTTAAGGGTTTCTCCTATTTCACAGAAATGAGCGATATTATCAACCGCCTGGAAGACCATGTCGCTTCTGCCCGGATGAAAACCACTCCTGTCATTGACTTTGAAAAGAATGAATCATTGAAAGGACTGGATTATCTGGATACGATCTATCACGCGATTGTAAACGAGCATCCGATACAGCTCAAATATCGTTCGTTCAAGGCACGTTCCGCTAACAGCTTTATTTTTTATCCTTATCTATTAAAAGAATATCGCAACCGGTGGTTCGTTTATGGAGTCAGAGGAAACGGACGAATATTGCAAAATTTAGCTTTGGACAGAATACAATCATTGGAAGTTCTGCCACAAGAACACTATATCAAAAATACATTCTTCGATCCGAATACGTTCTTCGACGACTTGGTAGGTGTCACCAAAAACTCCGGAAGCGTAGCAGAGAAAGTTGGTTTCAAAGTAGCGGCAGCCGAAGCACCTTACATCATAACCAAGCCTATACATCGCAGTCAACAACTGGTGGAAAGGCTACCCGACGGAAGCGTCATACTGGAAATTGAAGTCGTAATCAACCACGAGTTAGAACGGGTATTCTTCGGATATGTCGACGGAATAGAAATTCTTTATCCCAAGACATTGGTAGAATTAATGAGTCGGAAATTGGAAAAGGCTGCCAAGCAATATACAAAGTCAAAATGAAAATAAAGCTTTCGCACATTCGTACCCTTCCTTATAAAACTCTGTCAGCTTTTGCACATCTTTCTCTATACGGTCTACAGCTACAGGTTTCAAAGGACGGATAACGACAATCTTTCCCTCATCCTCCATGCGTTCCACCATTTCCAGCTGTTCATTATAAACAGCACACCGGCAACTTAACGCTTCACGCAACTTCGGATATTTCCGGTATACAAACGAAGGGATACGAATATCTTTCGAATCTTTCCGATATCCCCGGTTACGGGTAAGTATCACGACATTTCTCGTACAGCCATCCGCAATAGCTCTTTGCAGAGGTATGGAATCTACAATTCCCCCATCAAGCATAGGAATCTCATCCACATAAGTGATAGGACACACAAAAGGGAGACTGCTGGATGCACGGACAATATCGATCACCCTGCGCCTGTCTTTTTTCTCTTCGAAATAATTGGCTTCTCCCGTGATGCAATTAGTAGTCACCATCACGAAACGTTCCGGTGAAGCAAAATATGTTTCATAATCATAAGGAAGAATGTGTTCGGGGAACTCATTGAACAATAGATCGAAATCCAAAATATTACGCTTTTTGAGCAAATATTTCAGACCGATATAATTGTACTTCTCCAACAAGTCGATATTGCTGTACTTGGCACGTCCCCGTTGCCGTGATGCATACGACAATCCGTTGCACGCACCGGCAGACACTCCTATCGCATAGGGAAACCGGATATCATGATCCATAAAATAATCAAGTACGCCACAGGTGAATACTCCACGCATTCCCCCGCCTTCCAACACTAAACCGGTAGATCCATCTATCTGTAAGTTCTTCATTTTTTCTCCTATCTTCTAATTTCCATTCTCTTTTATACATGCTCTCTCTGTATTTACTATTCATGCATATTTATAACAAAAACAAACGGAAAAGGTAGTTCATTCAGCAAAAATAGTAAATATTTCAACAAAATCTTGTTTTTTTGCTTCAATCTATGTAACTTTAGGCTAACTTAATTGTTTAAGGAGGAAAAAAATTAAAAAGTCCTGCCCGCAGGCAAGCACCATGAGAATACAGTTTGAGATTAAAGAAAATTTGCCGGAAATTATCGAAGAAATCTTACACTCTGATAAGTGGCAAACTTCCGTGAAGGAAGAACTTAGCGGTCGGACGACCGTTGTGATCCGTGACCAAGCGTATGGTTCAGAAGCTACCATTGAAATTTATGCTACATCTATTGAAATCAAAACTGCCTGGTCTAAGTACTCCTATCGTATATTTGTAGCCAACGATATCGTATGGTGCGAATATAACGGTGCCTATCGTGGTCTGTTGGAACAAGTGCTCCTACCTACTATCACTCCTAAAGAAAACCTGCTCAATTCTGACGTAACTGAAAGTTCGCTTTATGGAAATGAGCATAAGAAATTGAGGGAGTATGCAGAAGATAATTTGAAACTGAAACAATTCCGCCGGGAAAACTTCAATGAGCAGAAGAATGGAACCGCACCATTCGATCATCCCAAGCGGGTGTATGATGAGTTTATCAAAGAAGATTATGTAGTTGCACCCAAAGAAGAAGAGAAGAAATAATCTGTACTTAATGCTTTAGTTTGTGCCATCGTATTGGCACAACAGTGCCACCATGTTGACACTATCGTGCCAATGAGGTGGCATGACTGTGCCAACATGGTGGCATTAATACACAACTCCCAAGTTATCCAGGTCAGCCTTTGATATGGCAAATTCATTTCCGGCTTTAATCCGTTCCAGCACTAAATTTCCGATACATTGGGCATCTTGCACCGATTGAAAAGGCCTTTTCCCGGATACAACCGGGATAAAAGGCTGAACGATTATCAAACGCTCTCTCTCATAAATCTTATAACCGTATCCACTACCTTCAATCTGGGTTACTTCCAGCCGATATATGTTTATCGAATGCATATACCCATATATGATTCCCACTAAAAGCAGCAAGACAAAGCAACTAATACCTATTATTTTTTTATTTCTCTTCATATTCATAAGGCTTCAACTCCCAAGTATCATCGTAATAATAAGTAGAAGCTCCTCCCGTAGCTATAATTCCCCGTTTTCCAGTAGAAAAGCATACGGCTTTCGAGCGTGTACTTCCTTCGAAATCTGTCAAATCTTCCCCATCCCAGAGGTCTGTCAGAGGGTCGTAAATCCAATAATTGGAACGATAACTACCACCAGCAGTCTGCCCCGCAGCAATGTATCCTTTACCGTCGATCACGAAAGCACAAGCATAAGAACGGACGATAGAAGTGTAATCGTCGTCATAATCATCATCACTCTTATCGTAAAGTTCGCGCAATTCTTTCCAAGTACCCGTTGCCGGATTAAAACACCAGAAATCCGTCACATCCGAACCGTTATTTTCACCGCCGCAGATATAAGCTATATCATCTATGACGAAGGCCATACCGCCCATTCTCTTCTGTCCGCCAAATCCACTCATGGCTGTCCATTCTCCTTTATCTCCCACCGACGGGTCGAACTTCCAGAAATCCTTTTGATAATTATCGTTGTAACCTGTACCCAGATACCCATACTGACCAATGCCGAAAGAAAGTGCATAATACCGTTTACCATAGATATTAGTCCCATCAGTTCCATCCGGAATAGAAGCCATCTCCTTCCAGGAATTCGTGGCAGGATCATACTGCCAGCAATCATTCAGATAATCCTTTTTTGTCGCATCGTAACCAGTAGCAATATATCCTTTGGTACCTACTGCAAAACCTGTAGCCGCATTCCGGGCTGGAGCTGCATCGGGCATTGATGTACACTGTGTCCACGAATTAGCCTCGATGTCATACGCCCAACAATCTTTCAAACGGTCTTTGGTACTCCCCCGGTATCCGGTGCAGAGGTACCCTACGTTACCAATCGTAAAACCAGCTGCGTCCGTACGCGCCACACCATCAAAATCAGAACGGCGATACCACACACCTGCCGTATATTCAGTATCATCCGTACATGCCGCCAATGAAAGCAGCACCACCATCATGCAAAGTAATTTATTCATTTTCGTATTCATAAATATGTCGTTGATTACAACCGCAAATGTAGGCGGCAACGGGCACGCATAAAAAAACTATCGACAAATAAAGACATTCTATCTACCAACAAAATTCAGGTCGACAAATACAGAGATTTAGTCGATAGTTTTTTGGAGGACTATTTAAAACCTCTTCTTTTGCCGGTACAAAACCAATTTCATTTTACTACATGAAGTCAATCATACTACTTTTTTCATTCTTTATATCTCTTTCTTTTTTCGCTTGTGTAGACGATTCATCGTCCATAGGAGCGAAATGGGTACAAAGTTCATTCCTCAACGAACAGATGGATACTTGTACGGTATTACTTAGTACAGTATTAAGCGACTCCATAGCCACTTCGGGAGATACGGTTTGCCAGATAGGATACCGTGACGACAACTTATGGGGGAAAATTACCGCCTCTTTTTACGCAGAGTATGAAGTACCTTCCTATTCGTTTGATGAAAACATCCAATATGAGTTCGACTCGATCACCATACGCCTGTATTCTTCGGGCAATTACCTGGGAGATACACTAAAAACCCAACGCATTCATCTGCATGAACTGACAAAGAATATAGAACTGGACGATAGAGGGTACCTATACAACACTACTACTGCCTATTACAACGAAACTCCACTGGCATCTTTCGACTTTCGTCCTACTCCGGGCTCACCGAGCGAAGAACTGGAAATACGATTGCCGGATGCATGGGGAGAAGAATGGTTCAACTTGATGCTGAATGATGGCCGATGGGTGCAATCCCAGGATTTCTTCCATGATTATTTCAAGGGAATTGCTTTTATACCCGATGCAAATGACGCTTGTATCAGCGGATTTCAAGTCAACGACTCCAGTATGTGCATCACGGTCTACTATCACCAGATTACGGAAACACTGAACGAAAAAACACTGGTTTTCAATACAAGCAGCACGCTGACTTACAACAAAATAGAACAAGACCGCTCAAACATCCCGATAGCCAACCTGCAAAGTGGGGACGGCAATGAATACTCTTCCGGAAAAAGCGAGCATCAGGTCTACCTGCAGGGAATGACAGGTATGTATGTCACCATCGACTTCCCACATTTAAATAATCTCTGCGAAAAAGGAGAGCTTGTGACTATCGAGAGCGCAACGTTACAGTTATATCCGGTAAAAGGAACTTATGACGGCATGTACCCGTTGCCCAAAAGCCTGGCTCTCTACACCGCCAACAATGAAAATGTGACGCAAAGTGTAATCACCGACCTCACCGGGAGTTCCGTACAAAGCGGAAATCTAGTAGTCGACGAGATGTCTTATGAGGAGACTTATTACTCTTTTGACATCACCTCTTTCCTGCAAACAAACCTGGGAACTACCGGATATGATCGTCAGAAACTACAATTATTTCTTCCGGACAACTTGTTCTATACCACACTTCAAGGCGTTATTTTCGGCGACGGAGAACATACCGCCAATAAAAAGAATACCAAACTTATCATACTTTACAAAACTTATCAACAATGAAAAAGATTTTGTTTTGCCTTCTGGCATTCTATACTCCTGTCTCTATAGTTATTGCACAAAATACAACGAACTCCCCTACTTCCATGTTCGGACTGGGAGAACTTTCTACCGGGGAAGGCGGGCAATATGCCGGACTGGGCGGCACAGGCATTGCATTGCGAGGAAATAATTTCCTTAACAATGCCAATCCGGCTTCACTCACAGAGTTGACCGAACAACGCTTCCAGATCGATGCCGGTATCATGGGAGCATACCAGATTTATTCGCAACGAGGAGCAAGTAACCGTTCCGTCACCGGAAATCTGAATAACCTAAGTATCGGCTGCCGGATTATGCCACGCTGGTATGGAGCAATTTTCATGGCTCCCGTCAGCAGTGTGGGATATGCCATCACGCTGGATGAAGAAGTGGCAGGCACCAATGGAGGTACTATCTCTTCTCTCTTTCAGGGTGAAGGAGGACTTTCCAAGATGGGTATCAGCACGGCTTACCTTTTCGGAAAAAGATTTTCTGTCGGCACCAATCTTTCTTATGTGACGGGGACCATCACACAAACGGAGACGCAAGGTACTGCCACAGAAGAAACCAGCTCCTACAAACATACTTTTTATGCGGATTTCGGTGTACAGTATAAATGGGCTATAGACCGCGAACGTTCTTTCGTTGCCGGTGCCGTATATGGTTACTCGCAGGATTTTAAGCAGGATAATAACTTATACGTTAGTAGCAGTTCGGGAGGAGATGATATTGAAAAAAGCCTGAAACGCTATCGCCAATGTCTTCCTCAATTCTTTGGGCTCGGAGCTTCCTACAACACTCTACGTTGGATGGCAACCATCGACTACAAATATGTGGACTGGAGCCGGATGCAATCTTCCCAATCCAATGTCAGTTTTGAGAATCAACACCGGTTATCAGTCGGTGGAAGATATACATTGGGCAATGTCTATCGTAATCCGGTCAGCATCCTATTGGGAACAGGTATTAATAATTCCTATATCGTCATTCAAAAGAAAAAGGCAACCGAATATTACGTCAGTACCGGACTTAACTTCGGATTGCGCAATAACAACGTCCTTTCTATCGGATTGAAATATAAAGGCCAGATGAAAATTCCTAACGGTATGCAAAAAGAAAACAGCCTTTCCCTGTTCCTGAATATTACTTTCTCCGAGCGAACTTACCGCGCCAAGATACAATAAAATGTCATAAAACGGAAGTCATTAAGATAGCTGTCCATTTGAAAAAAGAGAAAACTTTGTGAAACTCTGTGTTACTCTGTGGTGAAACTTTCCTATATTTGTAGCCAAAACAATTTAATATTAATTTCATAGGAATGAAAAAGACAATCCTTATTGCTGCTTTAGGCCTGTTCAGCCTAAGTGTTATGGCACAAGATGCAAAACCTGAAGAAGGTTTTGTTTTCACGACAGTGAAAGAAAATCCGATAACTTCTATCAAGAACCAAAATCGTTCGAGTACTTGCTGGAGTTTCTCAACTCTCGGATTTGTTGAATCAGAACTACTTCGTTTAGGTAAAGGTGAATACGACCTGTCTGAAATGTTTGTTGTACACAAAACGATGCAGGATCGCGGAGTAAACTATGTACGTTATCACGGTGACAGTTCTTTCTCTCCGGGTGGAAGTTTTTATGATGTAATGTATTGCATCAAGAATTATGGTATCGTTCCGCAAGAAGTGATGCCGGGTATTATGTATGGTGATACACTGCCGGTACATAATGAGCTGGATGCTGTTGCTTCCGGTTATATCAATGCGATTGCAAAAGGTAAATTAAGCAAACTGACTCCGGTATGGAAAAACGGACTAAGTGCCATTTATGACACTTACCTAGGAGCATGTCCGGAGAAGTTCACCTACAAAGGCAAAGAATATACTCCGAAGACTTTTGCCGAATCACTGGGATTGAACTATAACGACTATGTATCACTGACTTCTTATACACACCATCCGTTCTATTCTCAATTCGCCATCGAAATTCAGGATAACTGGCGTAATGGTCTGTCTTACAACCTGCCTATCGAAGAACTGATGGCTGTTATGGACAATGCAGTAAAGAAAGGCTATACCTTTGCATGGGGTAGCGATGTCAGCGAACAAGGATTCTCACGTGACGGTATCGCCGTAATGCCAGATGCAGCCAAAGAATCTGAACTGTCCGGTTCAGACATGGCCCGTTGGACAGGATTGACTGCCGCCGACAAACGCAGAGAACTATTCACCAAACCTTTCCCTGAAAAGGATATTACCCAGGAAATGCGTCAAGTTGCTTTTGACAACTGGGAAACAACAGACGACCACGGAATGGTAATCTACGGCATCGCTAAAGACCAGAACGGAAAAGAATACTTCATGGTGAAAAACTCTTGGGGTAAATCAGGCAAATATGATGGTATCTGGTATGCTTCCAAAGCATTCGTTGCCTACAAGACAATGAATATCCTGGTGCATAAAGATGCACTTCCTAAAGAAATTGCCAAAAAACTGGGAATTAAATAATTATTTAAGAAAGGCTTAATTTCCCAATGTATTCCGTAAATTTCTCCTTATAATTATCACCGACAGGAATATAAGTATTCTTATCAAAGATAATGCGAAGACGGGAAACTTCGGTAATCTTGCGAAGATTGACAATATAAGAACGGTGGACCCGCATGAAATGCGTGGGAAGCCGTTCTTCCATTTTCTGGAGGCTGGCAAGCGTTATTACAGGCTTGTCCTCTCCTTCCACAAAGATACGCACATACTCACTCATCCCCTCAATATAGCGGATATTCTTCACATCGATGCGAACCACTCTGTAATCGCTCTTCACGAATAATGAATCTCCTTTTATCTGCGAAGCATTTCCTATTTCACCCTGTTGTTCCAACAAACGATATTCAAATTGCCTGCGGGCTTTATCCGCCGCTTTCAATAAATCCTGGAACTCAAACGGTTTCAGCAGATAATCTACGGCATCCAGTTTGAAACCCTCTACCGCATATTCAGAATAAGCAGTAGTGAAAATCACCAACGGACGGTTCACCAAAGAACGTATGAAATCCAATCCGTTCAAATCGGGCATATTAATATCCACAAAGATCAAATCAACCTCCTCTTCGGACAATATCTTCATTGCCTCGAACGCATCCTGGCATGACTTTACCAAAGACAAAAAAGGTACCTGGGATATATAATCCGACAACTGCGTCAATGCTAACGGCTCATCATCTATTGCTATACATTTCATTCTAATAAAGGTATAATAAGTAAGACATCAAATTTATGTTCCTCTTCGGTAATGGAAAGCGTATAATCATTGCCAAATAAAAGCCTCAACCGCTTACGGATATTCTCGAGTCCGATGCCATGATGCTGTTCGTCAGCCGAACCATTATTGCTGTTGGAACAACGGAATGAAAGCCGGTTGCCCTCATCCAACTGCATCAAGACATGAATAAAAGACTCGCTCCGATAACTGACTCCATGCTTAAAAGCATTTTCCACAAAAGAGACAAAAAGCAAAGGAGGAATCTGCACTTCGGGCACTTCGGCCGGAAAATCCATCTGAATAGATACTTTGTTGGTATAGCGCAAACTCATCAGGGCAATGTAATTTTTAAGAAACTGAACCTCACGTGAAAGCAAAATCGTTTTATTACTCGCTTCATAAAGCACATAACGCATCAGTTTAGAAAGTTCCACAATCGTACTTTTCGCTTTCCCCGTATCAATATCCACCAACGCATGAATATTATTGAGCGTATTCATGAAGAAATGAGGATTAATCTGATATTTCAAATACTGCAGTTCCGACTGCAAACGTTGATGTTCCAGTTCCTTCAGCATTTCTTCATCACGGAAAGATTTAAAGAAAAGTTTGATGGCGATATTGAACCCTACCATCAAAAAGGCAATGATGAAATGAATAAGATAGCGGAGCACAAAAGGAGGATAAGGAAAAGGAGTCGGTTTTGGAAATCTTCCGGGACCATTTGGATCTCCCATTCCCCTAGGACGTTGTTCGGGATTGGATTCATGCCAATGCACATCCCCTTCCTCCCTCGCCTTTTCTCTCGTCTTAATAATCTGGTCCCTCCGGTTCTCCTTCATACGAAGAGGCAACTCTCCTCGCTTGAAATCTTTGGGGAAATGATTGGCAGAAGGAAACGGAGAAAGCCAACAAATCATTCCTATTACAAAAATCAACGAAACAGTATATTGCCAGTACCTTTTCTTAAAAAGAAAATAGGGAACCAGCCCATAATTATTTAACAGGAAAAGCACGAAAAAAGGAAGGATACTCAACCATGATTCGCGGATCACCATACGGGTTTCCTCCCGTTCAAGTCCTCCACTCATGGCAAAGTATCCGCCTATCAGCGGAAGAAGAAATATTACGATCCAGATAGCTCCGTAAATACTCTGCTCCAGCACGTGTTGTTTACGCAGTCTTTTCATGCCTCATTGCTTCTGATTATCGAAACAAAGATAAAACCGAACCTGTTTTATCACAAATAGAATCGACCAAAGAACGGATTTCGACGGTAAACTGCTGTTTACCATCCCCATCCACCAGGTCCATGTCCACCGCCTCCACCACCGGGCTGGCCACCGCCGGAAGTGCTGCCGACTTGTGTCACCATCGAACTGGCAGTAAATGTTGCCGCCTGCGTGCCACCGGAATAAGTGGCTCCCGAATATAACCCGAAGAACTCGGAACCACCGGAAACCGTTCCTCCTTTTGAGATAGTATAACTACCGCCCGAGGTCAGATTCGGACTACTGAATAATACCGTCATTTGAGAATAAGCACGGGGAATCTGATAGGTCAGTACGCTGGTTCCGTCGGCCGACTGGATATTCAGTATTTCTCCGTTACTTCCCGAACCGCCATAGATCACAGTGCGTTGCGTACATACACTTGATGTAGGTGTACTTGTTCCTCCTCCAATACCCAGAACAATCCCCCCGGTAATCTTAAAGGTATTCTGATCGCAATCGAATCCGTCTTCGGGAGAAGTAGTACCCGACGATACGATCACTCCCCCCGTAATGGTCAACGTACCATTAGAGTCAATGCCGTCATTTCCGGAACTATAACAATAAATATTGCCACCATTAAGAACAATGCTGTTACTTGCATTCATACAGTCATCGTAACAAAGCGCGGCAACTGTACCCTCATTGACAGTCAACACACTTTTACTCTCGATACCCTCACTACCTTCCCCACCGGTAGCCTTCACAAGCACCGTTCCTCCATTGATTGTCAACGCACCGTCCGCTTTGATTCCTTTTGCCGACGAGTCGAGCTTGCCATATACACACTGCGTACCGGTAGTTATCACTTTCACCGTGCCGTCATTGATGGTAATCGAACCGTCACAGTTGATACCTTTACCGGCTCCACCTGTACTCTGAATAGCGATTTCGCCTCCTGTAATCAGGATATTTCCGTCACATTTAATTCCTGCACACGAACTTAAATCATTATCTTCATAAAGAGCGGTTTGAGAAGTGAATGCAGTCAGCTTTCCTCCGGAGATGGTCAGGTTACCATCACAGGATATTCCTTTGGAGGCTGCTCCCGCCACTTGTGCCTGAATAGCACCGCCACTGATTACCACATCCAGACAGGATTTCAACCCATGCGCTTTATTATCCGTTGTAGAGAGTTTTGCAAAGCCTCCGGTCATCGTAATTCCTCCCTCTTCACACTGAATAGCATCGCCGTCTGAAGATATATTCAGTATTCCGCCGCCGATAATCACAGATTCATTGGTATGGATTCCATCTTTTTTGGCCGAAACTACCGTAATATTACACCCGCTACGGAAACGCACATAATCATCGCTTGTGATGGCATGTTTATAATTTCCGGTAACTGTGAGTGAACCGCCTCCACTGAAAATGAGCTGCCCCTCACTGAACAGACAGGCTTTCATATCCTCTCCATCAGTAGTTGCCGTATAAGAAGACCCATCTGTCAACACATTCGTTGTTTCATCCGCGCATACCACAAACACACGTTTGGAAGACTGGATATTAATGGCAGCACCTACCGGATTGAGTATAGACACCCCCGCCAGTGATAATTTGAATTTCTTTTCGCTGTATACCTTGAACGAGCCGTTCGTAGTAGTCCCGTTCAACACATACTCTACTCCGCTGACCGTAGAATTGACCACAATATGCGCCCCATTGGAAGATACTTCCACTCCGGAAACTCCATTACCTACCGTGGCAGTCGTTCCATTATAGGTAATCGTCACCACGGAGGCAAATTGGGAGTTCTCTATAAAATCATCATCGGAAGTGACCGTTTCCGACATGCTTCCATACGTCGTCCTATCACTTTCATCAAAAGCGATTGTAAATCCCAATAAGTCTTCCGATCCCTCGGGAATCGTCGGGTTGGGCTGACTGCTTCCTCCACCTCCCGAACCTTCGACCAATATTCCTTCCTGATCGCCGAAATCGAATGATTCCGTCGTACAATTCACCAACAACAGCAATAAAAGCGGTATCCAAAACAACACTATTCTTTTCATAATTTCCCGTTTTATATATTAAAACTTAAATGAATATCCTGCACCGATCACATGCCCGTTTGCCTCATCGTCGTCTGCCTTATTCTGATACAGATAATAAAAATCGAGAGCATGTTTCTTACTTAGTTTCCATTCCGTCCCCAATGTCCATCGCAACTTTTCAAAAGCACCGATCTCATTCAACGAATATGAAAGTTCACATGAAGTATAAGGCGTAAAAGCACATTTACGTATATTATATTCCACCTGAAGACGGGAACGAAGCACATTTTTTCCTTTTCCACTGATATATTCATCATTCTTCACACTCCCGTCATCACCATCGAATTTGGGGACCGACTGACTGGGACGATAAGTATATTGCCACCGTTCACGAAGGGAAAACGTGAAGCGGCGCCAGTCCACCTTTCCTGTTAATGACAAGTTTACACGATGTTTCGGCTGCCAATATTCGGGGATATAGTTTCCTTTTTTAGTGACTTCCATCGGATGGTAATAATGAATAAACGTATATCCTGCGGACGCTTTCAGCCAACGAAACATCTTATAGGAAACACCTGCCGAACCCGACCAGCGTTCCACCGTCTGCAATCCGTCTCTTGTACGGAATTCACCTTCCAGAGAAGCATCGAAACCGGAGAATATCTTTTTCTTCACTTCCGCACTGGTCCACACGCCGAAATCATCTCCCTGTGCATAACTCTTCCCTGCCATACACAACAATAACAGGCAACCAACCAGGTATCTGCCTGTATCCCAGAGTCTCTTCTTACTTTCTCTGCCTGACTTATCTTCCATTTCCTTATTCATTTTCTTTAGGTAAGCGGGTCAACGTATCAATCGTATTTATCTCATCTTTCAGCGGTTCATAGTAGATTTTCAGCATGGCTGTATCCCGTAAAAAATCGATATGTCCCACTTCCACACGAACAATGTCAAGTCCTGTCCGTTCGCGGAGATCGCGCAATAAGTCCAATTCTCTTTCGGGTTTTATCAGTTCTATCCTGTCATATTGAATCAATTTACAGGAGATATGTTTCAGCCAGCGATTGCTTTCGCAAAGCCATATACTGACAATGAAAAGCAAGTTGGTACATACCAGTTCGGCATAACTGATTTCTACGGCAAGAGCATTGATTACCGAAATGGCAATGATAACAAAAAGATAAGTCATCTCACGCACGGGCATTGACTCGGTCCGATAGCGAATGATACCGAAAATGGCAAATAAACCGAGCGCAAAACCTATTTTCAGTTTGACACTTCCCAATAAGAAAATCATCAGGAAAATGCTGATGCTTATCAGCGTAAAGGTGAAATAATAATCACGCCGTTTGCTCTTGGGGTAATAAAACAGATGAATAATGCAGGATACCACCAGTAAATTGAAGCAGAATCGCAACAACAATTCCAGGAAACCTGCGCTATCCATCAATGGTGTTTCTATTAATGTAATATCACTTAGTTCATCAAACATATTATTCAGGTTTTATATTAAATATTCATTAGTTGCTTCTTTGCTATCTTCTGTGCCATTCTCAACTTGGGTTTAAACCGATTATATTTTAAGTTGCCGGCTGTGAGTACGGTTCCCACACAATATTTACTAATTCCCGAAGGCCGCACATGCAGTTCGCGCAGTATTTCACCGATGGGTGAATAAGTTCTCCCGTCGCGCTTCAGTTCTATGATGGCAAGATTTTCCAATCTTGCTTCTGTTCCGGTTATGAGATGATGGAAATGCACACCGGTATCGATGGTCAGCCGTTCTGTCATTGCCTTATTCACCAATGTAATACGATGAAAATGATTTTCCAGTAGAAGTTTCAAGGTAGACAACTCATACCAGGCATAATTGCGAAGAAACTCTTCTCCTCCATCCTGACGCAACGAGTTTACTCCTTGCACCCGGATCCGCTTTTTATCTGTCCTCCCTTTATTATTCTTATTTTTCACTTCCAGGAAAGTCAGACCGGAAGAGACATACGTCCTTACACGGATTTTCTCACGGATCACTCTTCCGTTTTGATGAGCCAGATACATGGCGTAATCGGGAGTGTCGAGATAGGTAGTGTGATAAACTATATTCCGTTCTCCCTGCACCTCCTGCACACGATAACAGTTACTTGCCCGTTGCAATACGTCCATCAGGGCAGAGAGTGAAACGATATACTTTGTGTCGGTACGGTTCATCAAACGGATGGTACTCATCTCTTCCAAAGAAATGGAGGAGAAAGCGGAAAGTGCGGTGGTCACATTACATGTCTCGTTCATATTCATAGGGGATTAGAGTAGCAAATGTTACAATACTGTAACAAATGTATGACAGAGAAGCAGAAAAAGGAAAAAAAATCAATGAACGGGGGATTCTTATCGGTGAATCGACTGTATTACAGCAATAAACAGTTCTGTTCTATTTTTAAGATTCTATTATTCAGCAATGGCCATGAATCGAATCAAATAGAAAATAAAATGCCTAATTTAGTGCAAGAATATGCACATCACACCCCTTATTATGCATAAATAAAGGATAAACAGACCGTTTTTCATTGTATGAAAACGTCCGTTCTTTTAATGAAAGGTATCCTTGGTCGGTGAGGAACGCCTCCTTGCTCACCGACCAAGCTACCGTTCATCGGTGAGCAAGGATTTGTAGATTGAAATAAGAGTCGTTTCCAAGCTATTTCACTTCTAACTTCGTTGATTGCTGATCTGGCAAATAGCTATACATCAGAAAAAGAGAGATTCATTTATTCCGATTCTGACGTAAGATTAGTGCAAAAAGAATGATTTATCAGCAAAGTGCTACCTTTTCACATTCTTCAAACAAACATTTAAGCTCCTTTTGAATTGCTGCCCTCACACCGGTTCTAATTAAAGCAGGGAAAATGTATAAAACATCCTGTTTTTATGTATAGCCCAATTTTAAGCAAACAAAGATTTATTTCTCGCGATATTCCAGCGGAGTCATCTTCACCTGTTTACGGAAGTATTTATTGAAAAAGGAATGATTGTTAAAGCCCAAAGAGAATGCTATTTCTTTTACCGGCAACCGGGTGGTTTTCAGTTGTGCTTTCGCGTTCATGATAATAATCTCCGTGATGATTGCCAACGGACTGTATCCGCTTGCTCTCCGAATTGCACTAGAGAAATGCGCTGCAGTAACTCCACACTTTTCTGCATAAAATGCCACTTCATGCTCACTGGTATAATGAGCCATCAGCAGCTGTATAAACTGCCTGTACAACTCCTGCTCTCTTCTCAAAGGTTCGTCAAGCTTCCTGCCATAGCGTTTATACAGTTCTTTCGTTCCCTGTAAGAAAATAGCCAGTATGGAGCGTATTATGTCTTTATTTTCCAATGAATGTGGAAGTGTATAAGCACGAATCAGCAAAAGATATACATTTCGATACAAGCCGGCAATATCGTCTTGCAGAGAAATGACAGGGCTATTTAAGATCATAGGCATAGAGTCTAGCAGGATTTCCACATAGTTGCCGGAAAGCATAAAATCGGATGAAAAACCGGCAAAAGAAATGCGGGTATCAGACGAAACTTCGTGTATCTGAATAAACGAATTAGGAAGGACAATTACAAAATCATTCTTACGAATGACAACCTCCAACAAATTAATGGTAGCTTTCACCATCCCTTCGGTACAGAGTACAAAGACACCGGCTTTTATTTTGCATGGGAAATTACTGTAATAGTTTAAAATATCCCCAGTGATACTATCATCTGCTATAAAATCAATCGGAAGGTCAAATTTGGGAAAGGAGTCGTTTATTATCATCGTCTAGTTTTTTAGTTTATCAAAAATATCCATTCCATCCGAATTCCAAACAAAGAGTTCAAAAATGGTATCTTATATCTTACAAACAGAACATTGTTTTCTTCTTTATTAGGAGTGTTCTTTAGAAAATAACAAAGATAGAACATTGAATCCCAAGAATGGAGCTTGACGGCAGTCACCTATTCACCGTACTTTGCACTGTTTTAAATAATACATTAAAATAAAACCTAAAAGAGAATGAGAACTTTGAAAAAACTTCTTTATGTAGCTTGTACAGCTTCCCTCCTTACATCTTGCGAGGAAACCTATAATGACAAGCTATTCTGGCCGGGAGAGCTCAACCAGGAGTATGGCTCATACATCAAACCAGCCACTTTAGACCTGACCTACAGCGGAGAAAAACTTGTTGGAAAAACTGTCGATTTCAAAACAGACGACAGTGAAAAAGGAACCATCACACTGAACGACATTATTCCGGGAGAAAAAACAACTCCTATCCAAATCGATTTATGCGAACAGGGAGATTCCTATACATTTAGTGGAAAGAATATCACAATGAAAGGGGCAACGGTGACATACAGCGGAACCCTCACTCCGAAAACGATGAAACTGGATTTGAATGTAGCAATGCCACAAAGTAAATGGGGAAAAAGTTACGGTTTATCCGGCTTTACGAAAGGCAAGAAAATGATTGTCGGAACCAGTGGAGGACAATACGTATGGAAAGAATCATCGAGTGAAATATTGACCGGAGCATTCTATGTCCATCTGGACGATGTAGAATTAACCAAATCGGGCAGCACACTGTTCATGAGAATGAAACTGGTTCAGAATGCGCTTTGCTATTTCATCCCGCAACTTCTTCAATCAGTCACCTTGCAACCCGACGGTAACGTGATCGCCAATTACACTACCAGTCCGGTATATATTGGCAGTATCCCTATCAGTAACATAGATCCCGATAAAGATACGGGGACGATTGCCCTATTTGTCATCAAGTTCATGCTTGGTACATTAAAAGAGAGCGACATTACCAGTGTGCTGGCAGATCGCACATGGGCGGCTTCCCCCATCAATCTGATTACCTGGGCAGCAAACAACGGACAGATTAAGATGAACCTCAATCTGCCGGCCATCATCGGTCTGGCTACCCAGGACGGTGAGACTCCCATAGATCCGGGACTGATTTCAGGCATTACGGAAGCTCTTGCCAAGTCGAACCCTATTCAATTGAAAAAGTTGCTTGGAACTTTAAATGCCATACTCGACAATCAGTTCCTCGGCATCATTGCTAATATGGATGATGCTAGTTTCCGGCAAGTATTCTACTTGCTGACCGAGGGCATTGTCTTTAACATAATGGAAGAAGAGAACGGGCATACCAATCTTTATCTGGCCAAAGAATCGACCACGGCTTTCATTCAGTTATTACCCGGATTGCAGCCGATAGTGGAAGGATTGCTTCCGGAAAGCATGGCGAGCAATGCGACCTTCAAGAATCTACTCGGATACCTCATGGCAAATGACGAGAATGGATTGCCTTACCTATGGAATTCTGCCAATACGATTGATTTGGGACTAGGCCTTTTACCCCCGAAATAAACATCAACCACGAATATGAAAGAAATAAAGAATATGAAGAAATTATCTATACTATTTATAAGCAGCCTCATCGGAACGGCAGGTTTGATGACTTCATGTAGTGAAGACTATCCAGGACCGGACCCGGTGGACGTAACAGCGAATTACTCGAATAAATACTTGAGCAAATCCAACCTGACATTAACTTATGATGGGGATGAAATGACTGGCAAAGCAGTCGACTTCAGTACAGTGAAAGGAGAAACGGCTAATGTTACTTTTTATAATGTATTTCCCGGAGAAGAAACACTCAAACTGACTGATATACCTATTTCCGGAGATGCTAACGGTTACTCTTTTTCCGGCAACGGCACGGGAAATTTAACCGGCAGTACCTTTAATTATAGCGGACGTGTAGAAAACGGCCAGTTGACAGTGAACCTGACCAATATAAAGATGGTGAACAGCGCACAAATGGCCAACACTTATGCACTTAGCGACATCATATACGGCAGAGGAAAGGATATGATCCGCAATTCGGATACCGGCCTGTACGAATGGGGGGAATCCGATGGTAAAATGATTGCCGCACCTCTTTATGTAGACATGGATATTGAACTAAGCAGTGATGGCAGTTTCCTTTATGCGGTCATGACAGGGCTGGTGAAAGGAATGGGTGGTTATCTTCTGGCACAGCTTCTCGATAACGTCACCTTACAACCTAACGGATACATCACAGCCAATTATACAACGGATGAAATGATGCTGGGAGAGCAGAAGTTCAGTGAAATAAACATGGAAGATCCCGAATCTATGAATAAAGTCGCTACATTCGTTATGTATAAGTTATTCTTACCTTATCCGATGGGAGGTTTCCAGCAACAGGATATTATCAATGCCACGGAGGGGGTAAACCGGATTTATGCTCCATCTCCCAAAGGACTGGCCTACTGGTATATGAAGAACGATCATTTCTATCTGAAACTGGATCTTCCGGCAATTATCATTCAAGTCATGAAATCGCAGGGGAAAAGTATCGATCAGAATCTGATGGCTTTATTGACAGACGCTATCCTGAATTCAGATCCGGTTCAACTCAAGAATATATTAAGTACTATCAGCGGTCAACTGGATAATTCCATATTATCCATGCTGGCAGGTCTGGATAACGCCACTTTCCAAATGCTGTTCGGCTGGATAAAAGAGGGAATCCCCATGCAAATGGAGAAGAAAGACGGACACACTTATCTGTACGTAACCAAAGATGCATTGACTCCGTTCATTCCTTTCCTCCCCAGTCTGGAACCTTTGATGGCAGGTATTCCCAATTTTGGTCCGATGCTGTTCGACAGTTATATCATGCCGCTTTATAAGGGTTGGTCTACCATCACCAAACTGCATATAGGTATAGACCTTACAGTCAACAACTAATAAGAAGCACCTTTCTATAAACAAGAAAATACAAGAACAATGAAGAAAATATATATTCTAACTTTGCTACTATGCTTCATCAGCTTTGGGAACAGTTTTGCTCAAACGCTGAAAGGACATATATATGACGCTAAAACCAATGAGCCATTAGTAGGAGCAGCCGTTACGTACAAATTACAAGGTAATCAGGGAGTCGTGTCGGACATCAACGGCGCTTATGAAATCAAACTGCCCGAGGGCGGAGTCGATCTGGTCTTCAGTTATGTGGGCTACGAAGATGTGCTGATGCCTATTGTGATCGACAGACGTGAAGTAGTGACCAAAGACGTTTACATGAGAGAAAGCACCAAACTACTGGAAGAAGTAGTGGTCAGCGCCGGACGTTTTGAACAGAAACTCAGTAACGTTACCGTTTCTATGGATGTAGTGAAAGCCGGTGATATTGCCCGTCAGGCACCAACGGACATTTCTTCCACACTCCGTACATTGCCCGGCGTAGACATCGTAGACAAACAACCGTCTATACGTGGCGGCAGCGGATGGACTTACGGAGTGGGTGCACGCAGCCAGATTCTGGTGGATGGAATGAGTACGCTAAATCCCAAAACAGGAGAAATCAACTGGAACACCGTGCCTTTGGAGAATATCGAGCAGATTGAAGTTATCAAAGGAGCTTCCTCCGTACTGTACGGTTCGTCGGCTCTGAACGGTATTATCAATATCCGTACCGCACGTCCGGGATTGACTCCGAAAACACGTTTCAGCGCATACGTAGGTATCTATGGTGATGCGGAAAATGACGAATACCAATGGAGTGACAAGAGTTTCTGGAAAGAGGATAAATATTCGGTCAAACCTATTTTACGCGGAAGTCTTCTTAGTGGTGTCCGAAACCCAATTTACGAAGGATTCGATCTCTCCCACTCCCGTCGTATAGGTAATTTTGATGTCAGCGGGAGCATGAATCTTTTCACCGATGAAGGATACCGTCAGCAGGGATACAACAAGCGTTTCCGTATGGGAGGTAACCTTACCTATCATCAACCGGACATGGGAATGAAACTGTTGAACTATGGTTTCAATATTGATTTCCTTTCCAATCAATATGGAGACTTCTTTATCTGGCGTTCGCCGACAGAAGTGTACAAGCCCTCTCCTTTTACCAATATGGGACGGGAGGACAACAACTTCCATATCGATCCGTTTATCAACTACGTAAATCCGGAGAATGGTACGTCACATAAGATTAAAGGCCGTTTCTATTATAGTGCCGACAATATCGTGCGCCCCAGCCAGGGAGCATCCATCGGTGATATTCTGGGAAATATGGGAACAGATGCCCAGACTATTCAGAATATTGCAGGCGGTGATTACAGTTCGCTCTATCCGGCCTTGATCGGTATCGGTTCGGGACTTATCAACGGAAATCTGGAAGATGCCATGAATGGAGTATTTACCTCATTGGGCAATATTTTCCCGAATGCAACAACTGCCGATTATTGCGATCTGATCTCTTGGGTGATGGACAACGGGGTACCCGGTGATTTGGGCGGACTTGCGAACGGACAGTTACCGAGTGATCTGATCCCCTGGGTATCCGGTATGCTCAACCCAACACGAAACACTCCGAAAACGCAAACTGACAAAAGTACGAACTACTATCTCGACTATCAATTCAACAAGAAATGGGACAGTGGTGCGCAAATCACTACGGGAGCCACTTATGAGCATGTACGTTATGATTCCGCCATCATGGACGAGGTCTATAAAAGTGATAACATAGCCGCTTTCTTCCAGTATGACCAGCGTTTCTGGGATCGCTTGAGTGTATCTGCCGGTGTACGTGCCGAATATTATCGGGTGAACAATCATCATCGTGAAGCAGAAACAAAGATCTTCGGAACCAAGGTTCCATTCCGTCCGGTGTTCCGTGCAGGATTAAATTATCAGTTGGCCGATTACAGCTTTATCCGTGCCAGCTTCGGTCAAGGTTACCGTAATCCGTCCATCAATGAAAAATACCTGCGCAAGGATATCGGTGGAGTCGGTGTTTATCCGAATCTGGACATTAAGCCGGAAAAAGGATTTAATGCGGAATTGGGGATTAAGCAAGGATACAAAATCGGTAATTTCCAGGGATTTGTAGATGTTGCCGGATTCTATACACAGTATAAAGATATGGTTGAATTCCAGTTCGGCCTCTTCAATAATGCCGATTATACGATGATTAACAGTATCGGCGATGCTGTCCGAATGTTAACTGACGGTCAAGGTTTCGGTATTGGAGCACAGTTCCATAACGTATCGAAAGCCCAGATCTACGGAGTGGAAATCTCGACAAACGGTGTTTATAACTTTAATAAGAACACGAAGTTGTTCTATAATTTAGGATATGTATATACTGAACCACGCGATGCTGATTATCAGGAGCGCAATGCGGTAGAAGGACTTTATACCGATCCTCTTCAGATGAAAGAGAAATCGAACACAGGTAAGTATCTCAAATATCGTCCGAAGCATAGCTTCAAAGCCACGGTAGATTTCCAGTGGAAACGTATCAATCTGGGTGCCAACGTTGCCTGGAAGAGCAAAATCCTCGCTGTGGACTACCTGATGATGGATGAACGTCCGAAAACACAACTTGACCTGATGGATTATGTTCGTGGCGTTGCTTTCGGCTATTCCAAAGGAGAAAGTCTGGCGAGCTACTGGAAAAAGCACAATACGGACTATGCCACCGTTGACATGCGTCTTGGAGTAAAAGCCACGAAAGAGGTTGCTTTCCAGTTTATGGTAAATAACTTGCTGAATAAGGAATATAGCTATCGCCCGATGGCAGTTGCCGCTCCACGTACTTTTGTTGTAAAGATGGATATTACATTCTAAACTTTCCGCAAGAGTCGGAAATAGAGAAGAAAAAAACGAACGGTTTCTCACCTGTGAAAAACAGGTGGGAAACCGTTTGCTTTTTTAGAGCTCTCTTCATTCTCTTTTTACAACCATTCTTAAAAGAAGAACAATCAATATTAAAAATAGAACACATTTATTTTCTCATTTTAAGCACTTTCGCCATACACAATTAAAAATAGAACATTAAAATAAAAAACAGACCTTGACAATAAAGAATTGTTAGTCGAACTTTGCAAAGTTTTATTAAATACGCAATAAAAACAAAAAGCAAAATGAGAAACCTACGAAAACTATTTTATGTAGCTTGCGCGGTATTTTTCTTTACATCATGCGAAGAGACTTACAATGACAAGCTATTTTGGCCGGGAGAAATTAGTCAGGAATATGGCTCGTATATTAAACCATATACGCTAGACCTAACCTACAGTGGAGAGAAACTCGTTGGAAAAACTGTCAGTTTCAAGACAGGAGATAGTGAAACGGGAACACTGACACTGAATGATGTGATTCCCGGAGAAAAGGAAACTCCTATCAGTCATATCCAACTGTATGAGAATGAAGAGAAAGGGTATTACACTTTCAGCGGAACAAATATCACGATGGGAGGAGCTACGGTGAAATACAGCGGTAGCATTACTCCGAAAACGATGAAGCTGGATTTGAATGTGGTAATGGCTGATCCCCAAAAGCTGGTTAACAAATACGACTTCGCTCTTTATGAAATGGTTCAGGATCTTACGAATGAATTTCATCCTGTACAGTACAAAGGTGCCTGTTATTTCGATATGAAACCTAAAGAAGGGATAGGAACTGACGAAGCTTCATTAATGTATCTCTTAGGTAACCTTGCCCCGGGTATTCTTCAGACGCTCATACCTCAATTAATAAAAGATATCAAACTGGAAAAGGATGGTACTATTACAGCATATTACTCTTCAGATCCAATAAATGAAGAGTTACTGTTCTTACCTTTGAATGGCGATGAAGCAGAAGTTGTTCAAAAACAAATTCAAACCGTTATAGAAAACCGTACTTATGAGAAATCTCCTAATGGACTAGCTTATTGGGGACAAGCCAATAACAAGTTAATATTAAAACTAAATATTCCCGCAATCATTACAGAAATCATTAAGAATAGCCAGCAACAGATAGATGGTGAGCTTATCAACGGGATTACTGAAGCCATTCTCAAAACGGACCCCATTCGCCTCAAAAGTCTGCTTTCCACTCTTAATGCAATTGTGAATAATGATATATTAGGTTACTTGGTAATGGTGGACGATGCCTCTTTTACCGCTTTATTCAATTGCATCAAAAATGGTATTCCCATGAATATAACCCATACCAAAGATGGACATACCTATCTATACCTGGACTATCAGACATTAACTCCTGTCATCAACATACTATCCGGAATTAAAGTCGATTTAGGAGGACTTTCATTGGATTTGGCTATGATTGCTGAACAATGGAAACTCATGCAATTATTCAATTTAGGATTGGACTTAGTTCCATCGACCAAATAATTACCAATCACTATAAAAGAGAATGATAATGAAAAAGATTTCACTTATAATATCGCTTATATTCACGAGTGTAACAGGAATACTGACTTCTTGTAGTGAAGATTATCCAGGCCCCGATCCTGTAGACGTAACGGCCAATTATTCCAATAAATTTTCGAATCCGAATCCTACCTTGACTTTGGTATACAACGGCGAAAATATGACTGGGAAATCGGTGGATTTCAGCACAGTAAAGGGTGAGACAGCTAATCTTACTTTTTATGATATTCTTCCGGGAGAAAAGGCATTAAAGCTGGCTCATATACCTCTCACAGGAGATGCAGAGGGATACTCTTTTCAAGGCAAAGGCATCGGTACTACCACCCAAAGCACCTTTAATTATGAGGGACGCGTAGTGAAAGGCAGACTTATATTAAATCTGGCTGACGTAACGATGGCAAATGCTAATTTATGGGCTAAGAACTATCGTTTCGCAGATGTAGAGCATGGAACAGGAAAGGTTATTGCAGATGAGGGAAATGGATATCAATGGGAGGAAAAAGATGACAAGATGACTTCATGTGCCATTTACTTCAGATTTCCGGAAACAGAAGAAGCCACAGAAACCAGCTACAACGGTCAAAACATGGGAAGTGTTCTGCAGGGATTATTAGGATACTTGTTGCCTTGCGTCCTGAAAGATATAACATTGGAACCGGATGGAAATATCATTGCCAATTATTCGGGAGATGCTTTTAACGAGGAAAACAAGGATTTATTTATCGGTAATGTTCTGACTGCCTTTTTAAATATGGATATAGAGGATCAGGATATGATTACGGATGCCATTAAAGATTATCAATATACGACTTCTCCCAAAGGATTGGCATACTGGTTTCAAAGGGATGGCAAGATTGTTATAAAGCTCGATCTGCCGGCAATCATTTCACAGGTTGCTTCCGGCAGTGGAAAAGTGATCGACAAAAACATCATAAGCTCCATCTCGGATGCCATCTTCAGCATGGATGCCTTAAAACTTAAGAGTCTTCTGAAAACAGTAAACGGTCAATTGCAAAATGAGATTCTAGGTTTTATCGTTAGTATGAACGATCAATCTTTTGCAACGTTCTTTGATTGGTTATCAAACGGAATACCTATGCACATCAAGATACAAAATGGTCACTCATACATTTACCTTGATAAAGAAGGAATAGCTCCGATATTAAAGCTTCTTGGAGATTTTCATCCCATAGTATTAAAAATGCTGCCAAGTTTATTACCACCGGAAATGGCCGGACTTGCCGGATTTCTCGAACCGCTAATAGATATGCTATTTATCACTTGGCCGGAATGTGCATTGCTAGTTCAAAGTTTTGACTTGGGACTCGATCTCGTACCTCAAAATTAATATACTATTAAAGAATAAGAACAATGAAGAAATTATATACTCTGATAATCCTTTTATCCCTAACCGGTTTCGGAAACAGCTTTGCCCAAACCTTGAAAGGACATATATACGACGCCAGAACCAATGAGCCATTGGTAGGCGCAGCCGTCACATACAAACTCCATGGCAATCAGGGAGCAGTGTCCAACATCAATGGAGAATATGAAATCAAACTGCCCGAGGGAGGAGTCGATCTTGTATTCAGTTATGTAGGCTATGAAGATGTATTGATGCCAATTGTTATCAATAAGCGTGAAGTCATCACGAAAGACGTTTATATGAAAGAAAGCACAAAGCTACTGGAAGAAGTGGTGGTTAGTGCCGGACGCTTTGAACAGAAGTTGAGTGACGTTACTGTTTCCATGGATGTGGTGAAAGCCGGAGATATTGCCCGTCAGGCACCGACAGATATTTCTTCCACACTCCGTACATTGCCCGGTGTAGACATTGTAGACAAACAGCCCTCTATGCGCGGTGGCAGCGGATGGACTTACGGTGTAGGTGCACGCAGCCAGATTCTGATAGACGGCATGAGTACCCTGAATCCAAAAACCGGTGAAATCAATTGGAACACCATACCTTTAGAAAATGTAGAACAGGTGGAAGTTATTAAAGGAGCTTCCTCCGTGTTGTACGGGTCATCAGCCTTGAACGGCATTATCAACATCCGTACTGCACGTCCGGGACTGACTCCGAAAACACGTTTCAGTGCTTATGTGGGAGTATATGGTGATGCGGAAAACGACAAATACCAATGGAGCGACAAGAGTTTCTGGAAAGATGATAAATATTCTGTTAAACCGATCCTGCGCGGAAGTCTTCTTAGCGGTATACGGAATCCTATTTACGAAGGATTCGACCTCTCCCACTCCCGTCGTATCGGCAATTTCGATGTCAGCGGAGGAATCAATCTTTTCACTGACGAAGGATACCGCCAACAGGGATACAACAAACGTTTCCGTATGGGAGGGAGCCTCACTTATCATCAGCCTGATATGGGAATGAAACTGTTGAATTATGGTTTCAATGTCGATTTCCTTTCCAATCAATATGGTGACTTCTTTATCTGGCGTTCACCAACGGAAGTGTACAAACCGTCTCCTTTCACCAACATGGGACGTGAAGAGAATAATTTCCATATCGATCCGTTCATCAACTATGTGAATCCGGAAAACGGTACGTCACATAAGATTAAAGGACGTTTCTATTACAGTGCCGATAATATCGTACGCCCTACCCAAGGAACTTCCATCACTGATATTCTGGGAAATATGGGAACTGATGCCAAAACGATACAGAATATAGCCGGTGGCGATTACAGTTCACTTTATCCTGCATTGGTAGGTATAGGTTCCGGACTTATCAACGGAAATCTGGAAGATGCCATGAACGGAGTGTTCACCTCATTAGGCAATATTTTCCCGAATGCGACGACTGCCGATTATTGCGATCTGATCTCTTGGGTAATGGACAACGGAGTGCCGAGTGACTTAGGGGGACTTACGAACGGACAGTTACCGAGTGATCTGATTCCGTGGTTATCAAATGTTATCAATCCGTCACGAAACACTCCAAAAACACAGACTGATAAGAACTTCGATTACTACCTCGACTACCAGTTCAATAAGAAATGGGAAGGCGGTGCACAAATCACTACCGGAGTAACCCTGGAACATATCCGCTATGACTCCGCTGTAATGGATGAGGTATACAAAAGTGATAATATAGCTGCTTTCTTCCAATACGATCAGCGCTTCTGGGATCGTTTGAGTGTATCTGCCGGTGTACGTGCCGAATATTATCGGGTGAATAATCATCACCGTGAAGCCGAAACTAAAATCTTCGGAACCAAAGTTCCGTTCCGTCCGGTCTTCCGTGCAGGGTTAAATTATCAGTTGGCTGATTACAGTTTTATCCGTGCCAGCTTCGGACAGGGTTACCGTAATCCGTCTATCAATGAAAAATACCTGCGCAAGGATATTGGTGGAGTTGGCGTTTATCCTAATCTGGACATCAAACCGGAGAAAGGATTTAATGCGGAATTAGGAATTAAGCAAGGATATAAAGTTGGTAATTTCCAGGGTTTTGTGGATGTTGCAGGATTCTATACACAATATAAAGACATGGTTGAATTCCAGTTCGGGCTGTTCAACAATGCCAATTACACGATGATTAATAGCATAGGCGATGCATTCCAGATGCTGACAGATGGCAAAGGGTTCGGTATCGGAGCCCAGTTCCACAATGTATCGAAAGCCCAGATTTACGGAGTAGAAATCTCAACGAACGGCGTGTATAATTTCAATAAGAACACGAAATTGTTCTATAACTTGGGATATGTATACACGGAGCCACGCGATGCTGACTATCAGGAACGTAATGCAGTAGAGGGGCTTTATACCGATCCTCTTCAGATGAAAGAGAAATCGAACACAGGTAAGTACCTTAAATATCGCCCGAAGCACAGTTTTAAAGCTACGGTAGATTTCCAGTGGAAACGTATCAATGTCGGTGCCAATGTAGCATGGAAGAGCAAAATTCTGGCAGTTGACTATCTGATGTTGGACGAACGCGAGAAACAGCAGAAAGACCTGATGGATTATGTACGTGGCATCCTTTTCGGTTATTCAAAAGGAGAGACACTGGCTACTTACTGGAAAAAACATAATACGGACTATGCCACTGTTGACGTGCGCTTCGGAGTAAAAGCCACAAAAGAAGTAGCTTTCCAGTTTATGGTGAACAACCTGTTGAATAAAGAATACAGCTACCGCCCAATGGCAGTTGCCGCTCCACGTACTTTCGTACTGAAAATGGACGTCACTTTCTAACTAACTTTCAAGATTCACAATTACTTAAGAAACGGCTGCTCAATGCAGCCGTTTTCTTTTTTCTCCTCATCTGTCATCATTTATCTATATATTGCGTATCTTTACCCCCCGAAAACGAGAAGAAATAACCGATAAAATGAAAAAACAAATCCTACTTATTGCCATCCTGTTTTGTACGGCCTTTGCACAGGCACAAGAAGTTTTTGTAACTGCTGATTTTGTAAGCAGTTATATCTGGCGCGGTATGGATAGCGGCAATGCAAGTGTACAGCCTTCACTCGGCCTCAACTGGAAAGGACTGACCGTTTACGCATGGGGTTCTACCGAATTTCGCGAAAAGAACAATGAAATAGATTTATCACTAGAGTACGAATACAAAAACCTGACTCTTTACGCCAATAACTATTTTACCCAGACAGAAGAGGAACCTTTTAAATACTTCAATTACAGTTCGCACTCTACCGGGCACACTTTCGAGGTAGGAGCCGGCTATATGCTTAGCGAAAAGTTCCCATTGTCAGTAAGCTGGTACACGACCTTTGCCGGAAACGATTACCGGGAAAACGGGAAACGTGCCTGGTCCAGTTACTGCGAGTTGAGTTACCCGTTCAGCGTGAAGGATGTAAATATGAATATCGAAGCAGGTTTCACTCCTTGGGAAAGTATGTACTCCGACAAATTCAATGTAGTCAATATCGGATTATCTGCAACAAAAGATATTAAAATAACGTCCAATTTCTCTTTACCCATCTTCGGAAAGCTAATAGCCAACCCTTATGAAGAGCAACTTTATTTTGTAGTTGGAATTACATTGTAGATGATTCTTACATTCAATTATTAACTAATAAACACCCCCATGAAAAAACACTTTCTTATCTTCGCAACAGGTCTTTTTCTACTAAGTGCCTGTAATTCGGTAAAAGCACCGGAAGCTATCTTACCCATTCCCGAAGCCAAACAGGTGGAATGGCAAAAAATGGAAACGTATGCGTTTGTACACTTCGGACTTAACACATTCAACGACCGTGAATGGGGATATGGAGACTCCGATCCTAAAACATTCAACCCTACCCGTCTGGACTGTGAGCAATGGGTACAGACATTTGTCAAATCCGGCATGAAAGGAGTGATCCTGACAGCGAAACATCACGATGGATTCTGTCTGTGGCCTACGCAACTGACAGAGTACTGTATCCGCAACACTCCGTACAAAGACGGAAAAGGAGACATTGTCCGCGAACTGTCGGATGCCTGCAAAAAGTATGGCATTAAATTCGCAGTCTATCTCTCGCCCTGGGACAGGCATCAGGCCAATTATGGTTCTCCCGAATATGTAGAATACTTCTATAAACAACTCAACGAACTGCTGACCAACTACGGTGACGTATTTGAAATCTGGTTTGATGGTGCCAACGGTGGAGACGGCTGGTATGGCGGAGCAAAAGACAGCCGTACAATCGACCGCAAGACTTATTATAACTATCCGCGAGCTTACAAGATGATTGATGAGTTACAGCCACAAGCTGTTATCTTCTCGGATGGAGGTCCGGGCTGTCGTTGGGTAGGCAACGAACACGGATTTGCCGGAGCTACTAACTGGTCTTTTCTTCGTGCAGGAGAAGTTTATCCGGGCTATCCCAAGTATCGTGAACTGCAATATGGTCATGCCGATGGTAACCAATGGGTAGCTGCCGAGTGTGATGTTTCCATCCGTCCGGGATGGTTTTATCATCCGGAAGAATACGACCGTGTGAAAACAGTAGACGAACTGACTGATTTATATTACCGCAGCGTAGGACATAACGCAACGCTATTATTAAACTTCCCGGTAGACCGTGACGGATTGATTCACCCTACTGACTCTGTCAATGCCGTAAACTTCCACCAGAATGTACAAAAACAACTGGCACACAATCTGCTGGCGGGACTCTCTCCCAAAGCATCGGACGAACGTGGAAGAACATTCTCCGCCAAAGCTGTGACCGACGGTGATTATGATACTTATTGGGCTACCAATGATGATGTCACTTCAGCCACTATCGAATTCGATTTACCTCAGGCAGAGAAGATCAACCGTATGATGTTGCAGGAATATATTCCTCTCGGACAACGTGTCAAATCATTCGTTGTAGAATATAACCAGGCAGGCGAATGGCTCCCAGTAAAGCTCAATGAGGAGACTACCACTATCGGATATAAACGGCTCCTTCGTTTCGAAACAATCACTACGGATAAGATTCGTGTCCGCTTCACGGATTCACGGGCTTGTCTCTGTATTAATAACATTGAAGCATATTATGCAGGAGAGACTTCGGATACATACACAGCGAAAGCTGCAGAACTGAAAAGTTACCCGTTCACTCTTGTTGGAGTAGATGTAGAGGAAGCACAGAAAGGCATGGATAAAAACGACCAGACCACCTGTTTCATCAATGGAAATACACTATTGATTGACTTGGGAGAAGAACGAACGATTACCTCATTCCACTATCTCCCCGACCAAAGTGAATATAATAAAGGGTTGATCGCGGCCTACGAAATATCTGTAGGCATGGATAGCAATGCAGTCAACCAGGTAGTAGCCAAAGATGAATTTTCCAATATAAAGAGCAATCCGATTTTGCAATCGGTTTACTTTACTCCGGTCAAGGCTCGCTACATTCAGTTGAAAGCAACACGGATGATACATGACGGTGAACCGATGGGGTTAGCTGAAATTGGGATACAATAATAGATGATATGGTACAAAAAACAGGAATTATTGTGCAGAAGAAAAACTATACTCTCCGTACCTGGCAAACCGAAGATGTAGCATCATTAGCCCAATATCTCAATAACAAGAATATTTGGGATAACTGTCGTGACGGTCTCCCCTATCCTTATAGTCAGGAAGATGCTAACGTTTTTCTCTCTATGGTACAAGCGAAAGAAAACATTCAAGATTTCTGCATTGAGGTAAACGGAGAAGCAGTTGGAAGTATCGGTTTTGTACCCGCTACGGATGTAGAACGTTTTAGTACAGAAGTAGGCTACTGGATTGGAGAACCTTTCTGGAACCAGGGAATCGTTACTGACGCCCTGAAAGAAGCCATCAACTATTATTTCGAACACACTGATAAGGTACGTGTATTCGCAGTCGTATTTGAGCATAACTCCCCATCCATGCGGGTATTAGAGAAAGTGGGATTCACGAAAGTAGGAATTATGCAAAAGGCTATTTTCAAGAATGATAATTTCACGAATGCACATTATTACGAACTTATCAAATAATCCGGAATTCATCAACAGTCTGCCGGACAATCCGGCAGACTGCCCATAAACGCTTTGTCAACCCTGAATTAAATCTATAAAAACCCTCCTCTTTTGCTCAAAAATCTTAAACCTGTGCATTTTTTACTCGGATTTCTTGTCAGAACCAAGCGTTTGAGTAAATTTGCACGCTGATAGTTAACCGGATAGTTTGGATAGCAAGATATTACTACTTGACTACTGGCTGCTAACTTGTAGAAATACTAATACTAAAATTTATAGCATGAGTTTGAAAATTGTTGTATTGGCAAAACAAGTTCCTGACACACGTAATGTTGGGAAAGATGCCATGAAAGCCGACGGGACGATTAACCGCGCGGCACTTCCCGCTATCTTCAACCCCGAAGACCTGAATGCTCTCGAGCAAGCTCTTCGACTGAAAGATGCTCATCCAGGCTCTACCGTAACCATCCTGACCATGGGACCGGGACGGGCAGCCGACATTATTCGTGAAGGACTTTTCCGTGGCGCAGATAACGGTTACTTGCTGACCGACCGTGCTTTCGCTGGTGCAGATACACTGGCTACGTCTTACGCACTGGCTACTGCCATCCGCAAAATCGGTGATTGCGACATTATCATTGGTGGTCGTCAGGCTATCGACGGTGACACGGCACAAGTAGGTCCGCAGGTAGCAGAGAAGCTAGGATTGACGCAAATCACATACGCAGAAGAAATTCTGGAAGTGGGCGATGGTAAAATCAAGGTGAAACGTCATATCGACGGTGGTGTAGAAACTGTAGAGGGTCCGCTGCCTATCGTGATTACCGTAAACGGTTCTGCCGCTCCTTGCCGTCCGCGCAATGCGAAACTGGTTCAGAAATACAAACACGCCAAAACAGTTACCGAAAAACAACAAGGTAACCTTGATTATACCGATTTGTATGACAAGCGTGATTATTTGAATCTGGTAGAATGGAGTGTAGCCGACGTAAACGGTGACCTTGCACAATGCGGTCTGTCCGGTTCGCCGACAAAAGTGAAAGCCATCCAGAACATCGTGTTCCAGGCTAAAGAGAGCAAAACCATCAGCGGTAGCGACCGTGACGTGGAAGACCTGATTGTTGAACTATTAGCTAACCACACCATCGGATAATCATGAATAACTTATTTGTATATTGCGAAATAGAAGAAGGTAACGT